>Ga0306901_1000013_pt1 | contig 129546 bp, 129 predicted proteins | sample AntRauMFilla3767_FD_190431 | JGI IMG/M metagenome (GOLD analysis project Ga0306901, IMG submission 190431) | Saline lake microbial communities from Rauer Islands, Antarctica - Metagenome Filla 3 #767 (v2) (version 2) | ecosystem: Environmental > Aquatic > Non-marine Saline and Alkaline >... | reverse complement strand
CTAAGCGGGCTTCCTCTTTGTCAATAGAAGCGCCACCACGGCTACTTTGTGTAACGGCATAAGATAAAGCGGCAAACAGGGCAACAGCAACCAATATTAAGAACAGAGCGTTCCCTTTGCTACTATTAGACATTAAAACACCTCTTCTACGAATACCCGTAAATAATATATATCTTTTAGGGTTAATCTCAACAACAGGCAAAGCCATTCTAGAACATGCCGTGCCAGAATGGTACCTAGATCAGTTTATCTGTAATCATGCGCTCGGCAATCTGCAGGGTGTTCAGCGCAGCGCCTTTACGCAGATTATCGGCAACGACCCATAGATTCAAAGCATTGGGATTGCTCGGATCCTGACGAATGCGGCTGACATAAACACCCGCATCACCGGAAATTTCAGATGGCGTAACATAACCGTCATCTTCATCCAGTTTATCAATAACCAGAACGCCTTCCATTTCGCGTAAAGCTCTACGCGCGGCCGCTGGTGTGACCGGACTTTCGAATTCAACATTAATAGATTCAGAATGCCCGACAAAAACCGGAACGCGGACACAGGTGGCAGTAACCTCGATAGACTCATCCAGAATTTTCTTGGTTTCAACGCGCATCTTCCATTCTTCTTTGGTCGATCCGTCCTTCATGAATTTATCAATCTGGGGGATCACGTTAAAAGCAATGTTTTTGGAAAAGATTTCCGGCACCGACGGCTGATTCATATATACCTGACGTGTCTGATTGAACAATTCATCCATGCCTTCCGTACCGGCACCGGATACAGATTGATAGGTTGATACAACAACACGCTTGATTTTGGCCAGATCATGCAAGGGCTTCAAGGCCATAACCATTTGAATGGTTGAGCAATTCGGATTGGCGATAATATTTTTCTTTTTAAAATCCCGTAAAGCCTCGGGGTTCACTTCGGGAATGACAAGCGGTACATCAGGGTCCATACGCCAGAACGAACCGTTATCAATCACAACCGCCCCGGCAGCGGCGGCTTTGGGCAGAATTTGTTCAGAAACGACAGCACCGGCCGAGGCCAGAACGATATCAACGCCGCTAAAATCAAAATCTTCTGCCGCTTTGACTTTCAAAACCTTATCTTCGCCATAGGAAACTTCCCGGTTGGAAGACTTCCTTGAGGCCAGTGCGATCACTTCATCACATTTCAGAATTTCACTTTCCGACAGGCTGGTTAATAGTTCCCGTCCGACATTGCCGGTTGCGCCAACGATTGCAAGCTTGTATGCCATGCTTTACACTCTTTATTAAGGGTTATTGTCTAGCCTATATTTAACACAGATGTGTTGATCTTCAACAGCTTTATTTTTTCAGGACGGAGTTCATAAATGGCTGATCAGTCAACGATTTCACAGACATCACTTATGAATGCTCTGCCTGTCGGTATCGGTGTTCTTGTGCGCAGTGACAATGGTTTTGAAATCCAGAACGCCAATAACCGGATGCGTAAAATGTTCGGATTGACCGAACAGGTCAACCTGTACGCCTTGTTTGGCGAAACGCAAGGCGATGAACTTAACGCCACCGCCCAGACTGGCGGAGGGGAAGCCACCGTTGAGCGCGAAGGTCGCTGGTATAATCTGACCCTGACCTCCTATGAAGATAATGAATGGCTGCTTGTGGCAAAGGATGTCACCAGCATCAAAGCTGAAGTTGCCGAGGCTGAAACGCTGACAGAAATGAAAAGCAGCTTTCTGGCGACCATGAGCCATGAAATCCGCACCCCCATGCAAAGCATTTATGGCCTGTTAGAGCTGGTATCAGATGAAAGCAACCTTAGTGACGATGTTTACTCCATGCTTGGCACTGCAAAAAGCTCCGCCACCAGCCTGCTGACCATTCTGGACGATATTCTGGATATTGCCAAAGTTGATGCCAATAAGATGGAGCTTGATGTTCTGGAAGTTCCCGTCCGGACACTGGCTTTTGGCATTGTTGAATGTATGGAAGTCAAAATACAAGGCAAGAAAGTCGAGCTGAAAGTCGATGTTGATCCTGACATCCCGCCGGTTATTGTTGGCGATCCAACACGGCTGCGGCAGATCTTGCTTAATCTGGTTGGTAACGCGCTGAAATTCACTGAAAAAGGTAACATTACCTTACGTATTGTCCCCCATGTCCAGCATATCGATGTCCCCGGCAAGGATAAATTCGGGCTGCGCTTTGAGATTATTGATACCGGCATCGGTATGACAGATCAAGTGGCTGAACGCTTGTTCAAGGCTTTTAGTCAGGCCGATAACTCGACCACCCGCAAATATGGCGGCACGGGACTTGGCCTGTCTATCTGCCAGAAACTGGTTGAATTGATGCATGGTAAAATCGGCGTTTTCAGCGAAGAAGGCAAAGGGTCTACCTTCTGGTTCGAAATTCCGACAGAGGCAGCGGATGAAACCAATCCGCAGGATCTGCCCGATCTTGACGGGCTTGTGATCCTCTCGGTTGAGGATCATCCTGCAGGTGCACGTGAAATTGTCCGCACCCTGAAATCGATGGGGGGTTCTGTAACCAGCGTACCGACCTATGCAGAAGGGCTGAAAATGGCCAAAAGCCGGCGGTTTGATGTGGCCCTGGTTGATCAGGGGCTGCCTGACGGGCTGGGTATTGATCTTATGAAAGAAATATCAGATTTTCAGCCTTTCGTGGGCCTTATCATGTATACCGTGCGCGATGATTACGGCATGCAACATTCGGCGCGCTCGCTTGGGGCAAAATATCTCTCAAAACCGGCCAGCCGCATTGGTCTGGGCGAATCTGTAAAATCTGCCGCCCGCCAAAATCAAGGCAGCCTTGACCCCAACCGGCCTAAACGGCTTTTAATTGCCGAAGATACGCCAGCGGTTCAGGATGTCTTACAAAGACAACTTAAAAAACTGGGTGTTGAAGCCGATTTTGTCGAAAACGGTCTGCAGGCTATCAAAAAACTGGAAGAGGGAAAACATGGCATTCTGTTTACCGACCTGCATATGCCGGAAATGGATGGCTATGAAGTCGTTAAACGTATCCGTTCGATAGAAGAACAGGAAAACATAGACCAGCATAACGGTTTTCCGGTTGTTGTTCTGACCGCAGATGTGCAAATGGCCCAGAAACAAGCCTATCTGTCTTATGGTTTTAATGAATGCCTGCTAAAACCTGTCAGTCTGGGGCAATTCCGCCAATTGCTTATCCGCTGGGGTGTATTGAACGAAGATAATACTGAAGAAACGGAAGAAACAGCAACAGATGCGGAAGCGCCAGCCATTGCAGCAGGGCTTCGTAATCAAGCCCGTGAAAATGAAGAAAGCCATGAGGAGGCCGCCACAACAGTGCCAGAATCCCCACCATCCGAACCTGAAGCTGATCTATACACGCCACCCGATGAGCCGGCAATCAGCATGGATGCTATTGATGATTTGCTTGGCGGTTATGACGACAGCGTCAAAGAAATGTTACAGATGTTTATCGATATGACAGCGCCGCAAATTCAAAAACTTCGCACCGCCTATGATAATGGGGAGACCATTGCGGTTGCTGAAACAGCCCATAGTCTGAAAGGCGCAGCCCGGTCAGCCTGCTGCCCGCATCTGGGAGATATTGCCGATAAGGTTCAAGGCATAGCCGATCTCGGCCAACGCCCCGAAGCCCACTTAATCATTGCAATAGAAGGTGAATTTGACCGGATTAAAAATGAGGTCGCGGCGTTAAAATAACAATTTCACACCCTACAATAAAAAAAGCGGCACCGTTTTTAACGATGCCGCTTTATCTTAACTAAATTATCTCTACATCAAATTAACGTTCAACCAGCGCATGGTAATAGGTGTAATCATTACCTGTATTATCAACACAGGCAAACGCTTCACCACTATTGGAATTAAAGGTATGCGCTGTATTACCTGCCGCAGTCGCTAGGGGCGTTCCCATGGCAACAGCGGTTGACTCTACGGTTGGCGCTGCAGTCAAACCCAAGCCTGTATTAATTGCCCGGCAAACGGCCAGTGTCAAACCATCAACACCAACAATAACATCCTGGCCACTACCTGTCGTATCGGTACCGATACCGATAATATGGAAGCCATTCGTACCATCAGTTGTCATATAGGTATAGGAGGTTGCTGTTCCTGCTGTAGCGGGCGGTGCTTGGTCTACAGCGCCACCACCAGATGTATGAAAGACTTCATTGGTGGGATCACTGTTATTGCTATCAAATTCCAGATCGGTTACGGCAGATCCGGTAATCACCATACGGGTCACTGTTGTCCGAAGACCAGCCCCATACTGGGTAACCTGTGAAGCGGAAATCAAGGCCTGCTCACGGTCGACACCGCCGCCGCCACGGCCCGATTGAGTTACGGCATAAGACAGCGCCGCAAATAGTGCCACTGCAATCAAAATAAGGAACAAAGCGTTCCCGTGTTCGTTTCTTGTAAACTGTTTCATGTTCATGTCACTTCTCTTCCCTAGTCGTTAAACGCAAGTCCTAATTTACAATAGCACAAGATATTTCTTTTATCCAAAGTATATAAAGAAAATATGGCAAAAACGTGGCAGCCTATAAAAAAGGCTTATAGGCCAGTATTTATGCCATTATGTCAATATCAGCATTACCTCTTAAAATGAAACTCTGATTCGTTTTTAAGGTTAAAATACATCATTTTATGGACAGACCTTTGCCGTATTCAAATCGAAAGGCAAATCAGTCTTTGTATTCCGGATAATCTTATTGTTCCACCAGAGCGTGATAATAGGTGTAGTTATTACCTGTATTATCAACACAGGCAAAAGCCTCCCCAGAATTAGAATTAAAACTATAGGCATTATCGCCAGCGGCACCTGTACCTGCCGTAATGGCAGACATAGGGACCTGCGTAGTTTCAACTGTTGGTGCGGCGATCAGGCCTAGACCCGAATTAATCGCCCGGCAAACGGCCAGTGTCAAACCATCAACACCGACAATTACATCCTGGCCAGAGCCAGCCGTATCCGTCCCTACACCTGTTATGTAATGACCATTTGTACCGTTGGTCGTCAAATAATTATATACTGTTGATGTCCCTGCTGAAGTCGGCGGCGCTTGATCAACAGCACCGCCGCCAGATGTATGAAAGACTTCATTGGTGGGATCACTGTTATTGCTATCAAATTCCAGATCGGTTACGGCAGATCCGGTAATCACCATCCGGGTCACCGTTGTCCGCAGACCAGCGCCGTATTGAGTAACCTGTGAAGCAGCAATCAAAGCCTGCTCACGGTCTACACCGCCACCACCACGGCCCGACTGGGTTACAGCATATGACAGCGCCGCAAATAACGCCACTGCAATCAAAATAAGGAATAAGGCATTCCCTTTTTCTGTTTTCTTAAAATGTTTGATTTTCATGTTATCTCCAGAATCAACCTGCTGCTTAAAATAAAATCTTCATTGGTTCTCAAACTCAAAACACCTACATTTTACGGACAGGTCGCGCGCAAAATAAAGATTGTCAGACAGGTGGCACCGCAGCTGCCATAATCAAGATCGGCTTCACAGGTATCAAATCTGGCTTCCAGGCGATCAAGCGCTGCCGTGACAGCCTGGTCAGCCGCCCCTGTCGTCTGAATATAGATACCATTGGCATTGTTTTGATAAATCCATTCACTGAAACCATTGACTTGCGGCGGCAGGAATTTTCCTGTTGTGCCCACACCGTCATATATAGCATAACTGCCGGATGGCGCCCCCGGACATTGCATATTACGCACCTGATCATTGGCCGCAGCGCCATCAGGGTTATTCGCATCTGTTGGGTCTAACGGATAAGGTATATTCGAATTATCATCACTATCAATATCACCATCCCCGTCCAGATCACCGCCCCCATTTGGATAGGTATAGACACATTCCAGAATACTGGACTTGATACCATTGGCCTGAACATACAGGTTTTCGGTCATTCGCTGAGCGGCTTGCGTTGTAATACCTTCTTTACCGCTATTCACAAATGTCAGCGTCAAGGCTGCCAGTAAACCAATGGCGATAAAAATGTAAAACAATACGCTGCCACGTTGTCCACGCCGCTGACACGCAAACGGCATCGCACAATGCGATGCCGCTGTCGTATTCAGATCGGAATGTAAATCAGACTTTTTCATCCCGGGTAATCTTACCGCTCCACAAGAGCATGATAATATACATAATCACCAGAGCTAGCCCCGTTCTCAACACAGGCAAAAGCTTCACCAGAAGCAGCGTTAGAGTTAAAACTATGCGCATTATCGCCAGCAGCAGTCGTACCCGATGTGCCCATGACAACAGCCGTTGTTTCGTCTGTTGGAGCCGCGGTCAGACCCAGACCCGTATTAATCGCCCGGCAAACAGCCAGTGTCAAACCATCAAGGCCGACAATAACATCCTGACCAGAACCGGCCGTATCCGTGCCCACACCTGATATATAAAAACCGTTTGTACCATCGGTCGGCATATAAGTATAGCTTGTCGCTGTTCCGGCATTACCTGGTGGTGATTGATCTACAGCGCCGCCACCATTGACGTGGAAGACTTCATCTTCTTCAGCACCACTGGAATCAAAAACGATATCCGTTGCGGCAGATCCGGTAATCACCATCCGGGTCAGTGTTGTCCGAAGACCGGCCCCGTATTGGGTCACCTGCGAAGCGGCAATCAAGGCCTGCTCACGGTCCACACCGCCGCCACCACGGCCCGATTGTGTTACAGCATATGATAGCGCCGCAAATAGCGCCACCGCAATCAGAATAAGAAACAAAGCGTTCCCTTTTTCTGTTCTCTTAAAGTGTTTAATTTTCATGTTATTCCCCTTTCCTTTTTAAAAGTGTAAGCATTTTAATATATAAATCAATCTCTTAATCCTCACCGGTTGCAGCAGTACCTGTTGCCTGCTTTGCATCTGCAATGCGGATAACTGAAACTTTTAATTTCGCTTCCATTTTACCCGCAGTACATTCAGATCCGATACAAAACTGATCAAAAGAAACATGCCAGTTGCGGCCACTACCCATCACATGGCCCAAAGCATAGGTCAGGGCAGTAAATTCATTATTCTTCCCGCTTATAGTCAGTTCGCCATCATTACCGGTTTTAAAATTAAGTATCGGGTACAAATCAACCCGCTCAACATCATCGACAAATTTTTGCAGTGCGGCTTTACTTACAGGTAGGAATTGAATTTCCGGTACAGGAGGTCTCAGACTTTCAACCTCAAGCATCTGCGCCCGTAAATCCGCAACTTTTGAAGCCTCACTGGTCGCAAAAAGCACGGCAGCGCCAGCCAGTATCCATGCTATACCAGCTGCAATCAGGACATTATAACCCACCATAACCGGCAACCCATCCAGAAAACGGTCAATATCCTTGATCGCCTGTGGGCTGGTATAGTGTTTCAGTTTTTTGAAATCAAACTTTTTTAAATCCAAAATAAGTCCCTTTTCATCATTACAAAATTATATAATTAAAATAAGGCAAGAACGTGGCAGGAATGCCACAGCCCTTATAAAACCTAGCATGCATCCCCTTATTTCTAAAGCTTTATTTGGCTGCCCCGTTACGTTAACGGGTGCCCCTGATTCGCAAATACCCTTTCTGCTCTTCATCAATTCCAATGGCCTTGGCCCCCAGACGGCTAATATCACCTTCCATTGCACGTGGTACAACAGCAAACCATTCCACGCTATCGCCATTCACTTCATATTTGATCAACTGCCCGCCAAAGGAGCTTAATTCCATAGATAATTCATTAATCCGGGCAATATTATCGCTGATATTAGTCCGGTGAATATTACTGGCCTCACGCATCAAATCGAATGTTGCGGCCTGGGTCAAATCCTGAGCCTCTTTCAGATCAGGGCGTAAAATACCGGCCATGGTAAAGGATATAAACCAGTAAAACAGAGCCGCAAGCGTTACCCCAAGGCCAGAAAGGAACAACCATTTGGTCAAATTCCGTGACAGGGCTTCCTGATTCAAAGCGCGGTTTTTCCATGACACTGGCTTGGCAACATCCGGATTGATTGTAACAAAGCTTGCTTCCAGACTCTGGATACGGGGCATAATTGTCCGTGCAGCGCCCAAAAAGACCTGCATCCGTCTGGTTTCAGGATCCCAGCGTAGCGCACAGGCAGAACCATCCTGCTCATAAAGATATACGGTTTCTTTGTCCCAATGTTCACTATTGCCCGGCAAAGCGGCTGCAAGCGGGCACCATGTATCAGGGATATTGGCCATTGCCGATGATGGCGTTGCCAGATACCAGCACCGGTTACCCTCTATGCTGTAACAGTAATGCACCCGTTCGGTACCGCAAGCCTGAGACGCGGCATTCCAGACCGTTTCATCCTCGCGCCCTGCTATATAGGGAACTTCACCACCAACCAGATCAACTGGCAGCGCTGGTTTTAAAAACTTGGCATCAGGTTCATCAGTGGGCGTAGATTTTTTGGTTCCGCCCATTATTTTACCAAGAACACCACCAGATTTACCAACTTCATCACCTGTCGGCGTAGCGCCGATATCCGGGTTCAACGGCGGTCTATCGGTATCTGATACCGGTGGTGGCGGGTTCATGGCCTTGTCATTCGACATAAATTTATCCTCCTGAAGCTGTCAAGCTCGTCATCATACTATCCATACTCATATTCATAACTGTCAACGCGTAAATCGCGCTACCGAATGCTATCACGAGATACAGGCCCGATAAACCAAAAGCAAGCCAGACGATCAGGCTATGCTTGGTTTTAGAAGACTGCTGGCGCATTTCGGATATTGATTCCATCACGGTTCCAACCTGCGAGAGATCCGATACGCCGGCAAGCTCGATCCGTTCACTTTTGGTCAGAGGTGGCCTGTCAAGCGCAGCGCCCAAAACAACCCCACGCCTCAGATCATCATTGGCCTCTTTCCAGTAATTCGATACTTCCGGCAGGGTTGTCGCCTCGGATGCCTGTAAAAGCACATCGGAAATCGGCACACTCCCGCGGATCATCCGCCCGGCAGCAGCTGTACTATCCGAAAAACCAAGATCGCGCAGATAACCGCTAATCAGTGGGATCTTGCGGGTAATTCTGGCAGCCAGAAAGTCTTTTTTGCCGCGGTTATGCCAAAAAGACAATATCATCCAGACAAAGAATACGGCCATACCGACCGCCGTCCAGATCAAAACATCCCAGAGCAATTCAAGATTCCCGACAACATGATTATAATGTTCCAGTTCCTCCGGCTCGGACGGTGGATTTTCGCGGAACCAGGAAATAATTTTACCCCGACCCCAGATCATGCCCTGAACAATAGTTAGAATATCAAACCCCAGCCAGGCCATGGTCCCCATAATCGCCCGGCGGTTTCTACGTTTTTGGGTAATGTTTTGAATCGCATGCGGAATACCATCATGGAGTTTACCGCTGCGTTCACTGGCTGATAAAATCGCAATAGTACCGTGATCAAAAATCTGCAAGGCTTTCAGCGCATCAATAACCCCCAAACCGCGTGATAAAGCTTCACGGGCCGGAGACAGAATATTCTGCCGCCGTGGGTTTGTTTCCACCTGAATCAGACGCCAGAACGCAACACCCGGGGATGTAGAGGTCGAGCGAAACTGGATACCACGCAATAACTGAACCTGCCACCAGGACGACCGGGCCATCCAGCGTTCAAAGGCCGAGCGTTCATGCGGGCGGATCGATAAAATATAACCGCCGCGTTTAGCAATCAGTTTACGGATATCCTGCTCGGTCGGCATATAAAATGCTTCTTCGATGACCTTGGGGCCACGTGGTGTATCCACCGCAAATTCAACCAACCACTGCTGCATCTAGATTTTTACACTCCTGTAAACTCTGCTCATTAAGTAAAATACGTTCCGATCCAGTGTTTTCAACATCGGCGTCACTATATATATTTTGTTATTCATCCAACTGTAACAATGCTTTTTTCGGATCAATCAACCCTTCGCGGACCAAGCCCTTCAAATTATCAAGCCTGCTATAATGTTTTACCCCTTCTTGATGAATAATCTCGTTGGCATTGCTCATCAAGGCATGGAAAATCGGGTCACGTTTCGAAAGTGGCGTATTAATCAACAAAGCTTCGAGCAGCAATGTCCGGCCCAGAATACCCGAACGATTACACAGATCGCAGCCATTGGGATTAATGGTTCTGACCCGGTCATCCGGATCCAGATCCAGCCGGTCGATATCATCTTCGCTTAGAACCTCTTTGGCGGCATTCTTATGGGCACAACTATGGCACAGGGTTCTGATCAACCGCTGGTTCAAAATAGCCCGAATTTGCTGTGACAGCGTATAGGTCGAAGACCGTTCCCGTTCAATGGGCATAAAAGACCGGAGCCGTTCAAGGGTCTGGATCGCCGTATCGGCGTGAATGGTCGAGATCACGGTATGGCCTGATTCCGCAGCTTTCAATGATGTTTCCACGGTTGCGCCGTCACGCATCTCACCGATAATAATATAATCAGGGTCATGACGCATGGCCGAGCGGATAAAGTCGGAGAATTCCAGCCCCTCTTTACCTGAATTGACCTGCCACTGCGTCGCATAGCGCATTTCATATTCAATCGGGTCTTCAATCGTCAGAACGTGCCGGCGCCGGCGGTCAATCTCGAGAACACAGGCATAAAGCGTTGTTGATTTACCAGAACCTGTTGGCCCTGACATCAAAATCAACCCCCCGCCGCCTTTGATTTCCGGCGATAATAGCTTGGCCAGATTTTCACCGACTTCGGGGTGTTTTTTAAACAATTGATCAAAACTTTTCAGACTGGCTCTATCAAGCAAGCGCAAAGTCAGCTTTTCACCATCCTGCGAATGTGGTCCTGCGGCCACACGCACATCAATGTTACGACCCTGCCAACTAAACCCGAACCGGCCATCCTGAGGACGCGTCCGGTCACCAAAGTTCAAACCCGCATCCCGTTTAATCAAGGTTGTCAGACGAGCCATCGCATCGGCAGGCAACAAGTGCATCGGGACAAGATCACCATCAACACGGTAATGGATCCAGTTTGGTGCGTCCGGTGCGAAATTCTGCACAATATGGATATCAGATGCCCGTAATTGCAGGGCTTCCGCCATCATATCGCGTTGAAACTGGTTTAACAAAAGGCCGTTATCAATATCAAGCAGCCAGGTTGACAATGTTTTCTCGCAGCGGTCTGCCGATAAATCATGAACGGATTGCAAAGTCTGTTGTAATTCACCCCGATCCCATAATTCAGCATCGATTTTATCAACCTGAAAACCACTACGATTGGCCGTCGATTTCAGATTACTAATCTGACGTTCCGTCATATCATGAAGCGGAGCCACTTTTAAAACACCATCCTCAAGAGAGACCAGATGAACGTTCAAAGGCAGCCAGGCCTGAACCGGTAAAATAGCGCGCAGCTGATCACCGGTCGCGTTATTCCGCACGCCTTCTTCGGACGCTTCCTGATCACTACCGGCACCCGTCATACTCAACAACTGTTCTGCAGAACGGGTAATCCCCTGCTGAACCAGAAGAGAACGTTCGCGTAGCACCATATCAAGATAGCGTTCGCGGGCGACAGAAGAACGGTTTTCCCGTCGATCACCCTTACGGCGGTTATCAACACCCGGAGGCGGCCCCGTATCATCCTGACGGCGATCCGGGCTTTTTGTACGCATTTCAGGCGGCACACCGCCACCCGTTTGTTTGGTCAAACGGTCAATATGCTCGTCAATCGGATTAAAATTATCTTCGTTGTCTGCCATTGTATCTCACGATACTCCATATCCGTTATAGCCCAGCGTTCTTAAACTTTTCCTGATGGGGAACCGCCCTTACGACAGACAACCATCAATTATCATCATTTGAATCGTTGGAATTGTCTGAACTGCTGTTTGATTTTTTATGTGGTGTCAACGACCGGTCAAAAACCAGAAGAATTCTTTCAACGCCATTATCAAGTGCAACACCGGTGGCCAGAACATCGGCCGTCCAGCTTACACCGCCGATAACGACATCTTCGCCATTACGAACAATCAGCGTTCCTACCGGCCCGGATATCACGGCGTTGCGCTGCGAGAGTGATGTCACAACATAACCATCAAGATTAGGCGACAATTCAAAACCGCCTTCATCTTCATTACTGCTACTGACCAGTCGGGCACTGGAATCCCGTGTGACGGCCGAATCCGCATCGCCGCGCACCGGCAGGACAAGCATCCCGCGTGCGCCGGTATGGTGGATTTGCAGATCATCAAGCAACGGGCCTTCCCGTACAGGCGCCCAGCTGATTGTTAACGGGCAGGCTTCAGTCGGTAGAAGCTCAATACCAGCCCGGCAGCCGCTTCGTGACAGGCTCAGACCATTTTCAGATCCGGACAAACGAATATTGCGGATAACCAAAGCTGAATCGCCCATATTGACCATACTGGCGGTCATTGACGATACGCTTTCAACATTGCTGCCAAAATCAAGCTGGCTCTTATCCGATACCAGCAACCCTGTATCTGGCATAGAAGATGGATAGATCAACGCATCCGTCGCATTCTCCGGTTCATATTGACCGCTTATATCAACACGGCTGATACCTGTAATGCCACTATGACGCAGAACAAGACCACCAAAGAATTCACCGCGGGTACGTGGCGCCCAAGTGACAGTCGCGACACAGGCAGCGCCAGGCCGAAGTTCACTACATGTTGTATTGTAATCAAACCCGGCTTTTGAAGAGGCTTCCAGATCGATCTCTTGAATCGTGATCGTCTCTGACGTTTTATTTCTGATCGTGACAGAACGCACCTGCTCTATACTGTTTGATACCGCGCCAAATTCAACTGCTTGTGGCCAGATTTCCAGTTCGTTCTGTCCGGACTGCTGATCGCCGCCGGCTTCAACAGAACCCTTGACCGAAGCTGTCGCCAGTCGGGTACGACCATTATGATCGACAAGAAGTTCAAGCCGGTAACTGCCAACCTGCAAACCTGATATAGCGACGGTAATCGCGCAGTCCGCACCGGCAGGCAACGGCCCCCGCGAACACTGATTCAAAGAAACCGCTGCTGAAACTGTAGATGATGGATATAAATTGATTGCCCCCACCTCTACCGGTGTTGATCCACTGTTTCTAAACAGGACAACAATATATGCGGTTGAACCGATCGTAATCGCCCCACCATCAATATCAGTTTCTACCGCTTCAAGTTCAGGACCGCTAGACGATCCCCCGCCAGAACCACCGCCGCTGAAAGACCGGTACTGTGCTGCGGCAGGGGCGCTATACAACCCGACCAAAAAGGCAAAAACCATCGCACAGTAAACACCCGTTTTAACAGGCCTTGAAAAAAATAAATTTATAAGCTGTTTCATTTAATTGGCCCTTATCTATTATTACGGCTTACCGGTCACAGGCACCGGCGCCAGCGCATCTGCAGGAATTGAACCTAAATCAACATTCATAGGATTTTCCGTTGCAGCGGCATCATTTAAATCGCTCTGATCTTTATTCGATTGATAATCTTCTTCGTTCTCGAATACGACCACACGAGGACGCAGTAAAAAGACCAGTTCAGAATTATCGGTTTCAGCGCCTCTGGATGTTGTGAACAGCGGTTTCAAGAAACCCGGCCCACTGGCATTATAATTATCGGATTCCGAAACCATACCGGCGATCAGAATAGCATCACCCGGCCTTACACGGATCTGTGTCTGCAAGCTTCTGGATGCTGTTGAAGGCAACTGTACCGACCCGCCATCACCCGTCGGGAAATCATCCAGAGACAAAAGATCTTCCAGAGAAATATCAACCGTTCCATAAACGGTCGACTTGTCCCATGCGCTTTGGATAGACAAAGTCAGACCGGTTTCCAGCGTTTCTGTTTCCGTGGCAAAAGTGCTATCTCCATTCTCATCAACAGTCCGGCTTACCTGACTAACATAGTTATTTGTATTCTGGATTGTTAGGGTTGCTTCTGATCCTGACAAGACTGTCAACTGAGGTTGAGAGACGGTTTTCACAGCGCCATGTTCTGAAATAAACTCGAGAACCGCGCTTGAGGTCAGATCATTACTACCGTTAAAGCTAGGGGTAATCGTCATAGGCGCAGCCCCGCCACCAGGGGAACCACCAGGCAGTGCAAAATCAATTTCAAAATTACCCAGATTTTCAAGCAACCCCGACCAGTTAATACCGGTACGGTTTGAATTATCAAGAGTGACTTCCCAGACATGTGTTTCAAAAACAATCAGCGCTGTATTTTTACGAATACGCTGGAAATACCGCTCTGCCTGCCGTGCTGTCCGGTTTGTTGCCCGATAAACAATAACCCGTGTTGATGTATCAATCACTGGCGCTAAAGTAGAGCTGTCACTATCCGAGCTACTATCACTATCGGAATCACTGCCACTATCAGATCCGCCACTGCTGGAGGTATCAAGGACATTTTCAAGCCCGGCAACAATCTGACCAAACGCAGCATCATCACCAAATGGCGGTAGATCAACGACAAAAGTCTCGGAATTCTTAATCGTCAGCATACCATTTTCATAGCCACAGTATAAATTGGCCAGACCACAAAGACGGCTTACGATATCGGGCAAACGGCCTTGCAGATTAGCGACGGTTACCCGCTCTGTCAGACCGCGCTGTGTTTCGAACGCCAGTGAAATATCAAAATCTGCCAGAATCAACTGCAACGCGCCTGCCAGCGTTTCGGAACGAAGCTCATACGGACCGACATAGATATCCGGCAGAGGATCAGAATTCATAGCCTTGGGTACCAACACATCATCATCAAGACGAACACGGGTCACGCCATCATAATTTTCGTTTACCCCCTTCATTTTTTCACGGGGACTGGCCGCGGCTGGAATATCACTGGTATGGGTTCCCGGTATATCAACAGGCGCACAGCTGGCAACCATACCGCTCAAAAAGACGATGGTTGAAAACCTTAAAAAACTTCTCTTATTAAACATCCGCACTCCCCACATAATCAGCCTTCTCGCGCCAGCAAGCGGCTGACCATCGTCAAAAGACGTTCTTTTTTAACCGGTTTTAACAGCACCGAGCTGACTTTGTATTGACCGGCACGCTCCAGCAAATCGCTGTTTTGATCCCCCGTGACCAAAACGACAGGTATCGTATATCCGGATCCCTGAATGATATTTATAAAATCAAACCCACCCATAGGCTCCATTCGAACGTCCACAATAGCAAGGTTGACCGTTTTGTCCAACTTTTCAAGAGCCTCATTACCATCAGCAGCTTCAACGACCTCATAGGACTCAGCCTTTAAATAGGTCGCGACCTGCGTACGGATAAAATCATTATCCTCAACCACAAGTATCCGTTTTAATTTACTTTTTTCAGCTATAGACATAAATGAATTAACCAGATAAACGCTTCAGACCGGGTAAAGATCAAGAAAAATCTTTGAGCCCCTACCGTTTAGTATATAATAACCCCGAGCGATCTTGCAAGATGCAATCACGCTAAAAGCATTAAAATTCAATACGGTTTGTTTTTTTTATGATGTTATTTCTTATATTTGCAGTGTTTTTGATTTGTCTTGCCTTGCTTTTTGCGCTGGCCTGGACAGACCATAAATACTACATCCTGCCAAATGTTCTTAATCTGGCTCTGTTGATCAGCTTTCTGATCTTGCATAACCTGACCGGCTGGTGGATCATATCCATAGAGCAAGCCATCCTGGGCGGTCTGATCGGCGGGGCGTTCTTACTGGCGGTTCGTTTTGTCGCCAATCATGTGATGGGGCAGGAAGATACCGTCGGCCTTGGGGATGTCAAATTTATGATCGCCGCCGGGGTGGGTGTTGGCGTGCCGGATGTCCTGCTGGTCTTATCTGTCGGGGCACTGTTTGGTATTGCGCATGGCTTTATTCTCCGCGAAATTGAAAGCCGCAAGGTCGAAGGAAAAGTGAGCCTGATGACCGTCAACGTCCCCGCCGGTGTCGGGCTTTGTCTGGCGACATTGATCGTCACAATGGTAAATTTTAATGTATGGTGGGAGTTTATTAAATGACCCGGAAACCTCTATCAGGGTTAAAAATTGTCGATCTTAGCCGTGTATTGGCCGGCCCTGCAGCAACACAGATCCTTGGTGATTTTGGCGCCGATGTCATTAAAATCGAACGCCCCGGTGAGGGGGATGATACCCGAAAATGGGGCCCGCCTTTTGTTAAACAGTCTGATGGCAGCGACAGCAGCGAAAGCGCTTATTACCTTTGTGCCAACCGTAGTAAACGTTCAATAGAAATAGATTTCAAAACCGATCAGGGGCTTGCAACATTGCACAAACTGATCGATCACGCCGATATTCTGGTCGAAAACTATAAAACCGGCGGCCTTGCGCCCTATGGACTTGACTATGAACAGATTGCCAAGCGCTGTCCTCGCCTGATTTACGCGTCTTTGACCGGTTTTGGCCAGACGGGACCCTGCGCTGATCAATCGGGCTATGATTTTATGATTCAGGCCGTTGGTGGCATCATGAGCGTTACCGGACCCACAGACGGCACGCCCTATAAAACAGGTGTTGCCATTGCAGATCTGATGGCCGGACAATATATGCTGAATGGCATTCTGGCCGCCTTGTATTACCGCGAGAAAACCGGTCAGGGTCAGCATATTGATATTTCATTATTTGAAACCCAACTGGCCTGGCTTGCCAATGTCGGTCAATATTACCTGACCAGTGGCGAGAACCCGCCGCGGATGGGCAATGCCCATTCAACGATTGTCCCCTATGAAGCTTTCGAAGCGGTTGATGGCTTTATCGTTCTTGCGGTCGGCAATGACACGCAGTTCAGACGTTTTTGCGAGATAGCTGATTTAAAAGAACTCGGCCAGCATCCCGATTACGCCACCAACCCTGCCCGCGTAAAAAACCGCGAAAAACTCTTGCCGTTAATACGGGATCGGATTAAACAGAAAACAGTACAAACATGGTTGGAACAGCTTGGTGCGGCCAAAGTACCTTGCGGTCCCGTAAATTCGGTGGCCGAGGCCTTTGCCCACCCACAGGCCGAGGCGCGCGGGATGGTCATCAAAATGGACCATCCGGACAGCACTGATCCCATCCAGCTGATTGCAAATCCGGTCCGTTTCTCGAAAACACCGGTTACTTATGACCGCGCGCCGCCAAAATGCGGTGAACATACACAGGAAATACTTAAGGAATGGCTCGATGACACAGACGAACACGCTTAAAATTGCAGAACCCGAAACCCGTAAAAATATTATCGGGATCAGCCGCCTGAGCCTGCCGTTTATTGAACAAATTCTTGATAAAGCCCAGTTTTATGCCGATGCTTTTAACGGTACCACCCCTTTGCCTCAAGCATTAAAAGGTAAAATCATCCTTGGCCTGTTTCTAGAAAATTCAACACGAACTCGGCTGTCCTTTGAAATTGCGGTCAAAAGACTTGGCGGTGAATTTGTTCTGATGACAGCTGACGGTTCGTCCCTGAAAAAAGGCGAAAGCGATTTTGACACCTGCGTCACCCTGAATGCTTATTCTCCCGATGCACTGGTCGTGCGGCATAGCGATGATGGTTTTGCAAGTTTTGCTGCAAAGCATATGTCCTGCCCTGTCCTGAATGCCGGTGATGGCATTGCCGAACATCCGACACAAGCTTTATTAGACGCGCTGACCATCCGCCAACATTTCGGCGATATCAAGGGTCTGAACGTTACTATCTGCGGCGATACACGCCACAGCCGCGTTGCCCATTCAAATGCCCGTCTACTTACCCTGCTTGGGGCAAAGGTCCGCTTTGTCGGGCCTGATGATCTGCTTGATAACGGGTGTGACGGGGTCGAAACCACCAATAATTTTGATGCTGCGCTTTCCGACAGTGATGTTGTCATGATGCTTCGCATTCAACGGGAACGCCTGCCCAATACACTGAAAATAGACTTTAAAAAATACATTAATCTTTACAGCCTGACCCGCGATCGGCTTGATAGATGCCAGCCCCATTGCATGGTTATGCATCCCGGCCCCATGAACCGCGGCGTTGAAATCAGCGATGATGTTGCTGATCTTACCGACCGTACGCTGATAACCCGTCAGGTTGAAAACGGCGTCTTTGCCCGCATGGCGTGTCTTGATCTTGTCCTTGGCTGACCTTACAGAACGCCGGTTTTACACAATCCCTTACGCTTAAATTTGATTTAAGATTGAACTCCGGATCATTCTCGGCCATAGTCCCCCCATCTTTAACAAAAATGGTACAGATTTGTGGACAGCTTTCTAACAAATTTCATCGGTGATGCGCCGGCATCTCTCTGGGTCGGATTACTGGTTTTTAGTTATCTTGTGGGGTCTATCCCCTTTGGATTGTTTTTGTGTCAGCATCTTGGTTTCGGCGATATCCGCCTACAGGGATCACGTAATATTGGTGCTACCAATATACTGCGTATCTGCGGTAAAAAGCCCGCCGCGCTGATTCTGTTTCTCGATAGCTTAAAAGGCGCCGTGCCCGTTCTGGTCGCGTATATGATACTGCCTGGTCTGGCGGCGCTCTGCGGTTTTATTGCCATTCTCGGTCATATTTTTCCCGTCTGGCTTAAGTTCAAAGGCGGCAAAGGCGTTGCGACTGCCCTTGGTGTTTTTCTTGCCCTTGCCTGGCCTATAGGTCTTCTGGTTTGCGTGCTGTGGATTTCTTTGGCTGTCGCCTTCCGTTATTCATCGGCAGCGGCGCTGATTTCCTTTGCCACTGCGCCGACTTTGTTTCACTTTCTGGCGCCAGAGCATACTTTGATTGTCTTTTTCATTACCCTTGCGGTCTGGATCCGACATTATACCAATATCCAGCGTCTGATTGCCGGCACCGAAAGCCGGATTGGCAATAAAAAGGTCCCAGAAGAATGAATTCCGGTCAGCCGACAGCGCCACAAATACCCCCGCAAACCGATCAGCAAACCCGGCTTGACTGGCTACGCTTGATCCGTACAGAGAATATAGGCCCTGTCACTTTTAACAAACTGATCGAATTTTATGGCAGTGCTGGCCGCGCCCTTGCTGCCCTGCCTGATATGGCCAAACGCGGCGGCAGATCCAAACCGCTGATCGCTTATCCTGAAAAAGATGCCCTTGCCGAACTTAAACAGCTGGACAAGCTTAAAGGCGAGCTGATTTTAAAATCAGACCCACGCTATCCCGCCCATCTTGCTGCCTGTGAGGATTCTCCGCCGGTATTATCGGTGCTAGGCAATGTTGCCTTGCTGCAAAAACAGGGACTGGCCATTGTCGGTGCCCGTAACGCTTCACTGAATGGCCGTAAACTGGCCGAACGCTTCGCTACCGATATCGGGGCGGATGGGTATCCGGTTATCTCAGGCCTTGCCCGTGGTATTGATACCGCCGCCCATAAAGCCAGCCTTCAACATGGTACGATTGCCGTTATCGCCGGTGGGCTGGATGTTGTTTACCCGAAAGAAAATCAAGACCTGTATGAACAAATCGCCGAATACGGGCTGATTGTCGCCGAAAGCCCGCTTGGCACACAACCGCAGGCCCGCCATTTCCCCAAACGTAACCGGATTATATCCGGATTATCCTATGGTGTGCTGGTCATTGAGGCTGCGCAAAAATCAGGCTCGTTGATCACAGCCAACATGGCGCTTGATTACGGGCGCGAGGTTTATGCCGTACCGGGATCACCGCTGGATCCCCGTGCTGCAGGGACCAACGCCTTGTTAAAAAGTCAGGCCGCGCATCTTGTCACCTGCAGCCGTGATATTTTAAATGATCTGGGCAGTCAGCGCTTGCTCCCGCTACGGGAAGGCGGCAATGATACCGGCTGGCAAGGCAGCCCTGTGCCGATTGCGAATGCGGCCGCGCAGTGTTCCGATGATCTTCGCGCAGAATGCCGGACGGCTATTCTGGACTGTTTGTCATCAACGCCCGTGCATATAGATGAAATCATCCGTGAAATTGACGGCCCGCCCGCGCTGGTGCTGGCGATTTTACTGGAACTGGAGCTGGCCGGAAGGGTCGAAAGACATCCCGGAAACCGGATAAATATAATTTTAGGGTGATTTTCAGTGTTTTTTATGCCTAAGATTAGGATAAGTAATAGATAAAGTCAGGAAAGTGAATTTATGGCCGCCAAAAATCTCGTCATCGTTGAATCCCCCGCCAAAGCCAAGACCATCAATAAATATCTGGGTGATGATTTTGTTGTGATCGCAAGTTTCGGTCATATCCGCGATTTACCGCCCAAGGATGGCTCTGTCCGTCCGGATGAGGGATTTGCCATGGACTGGCAAATGGGTGACCGGGCGAAAAAGCCGATTGCTGAAATCGTTAAACTGGCCAAAGAATCCGAAACCGTTTATCTCGCAACTGACCCGGATCGTGAAGGGGAAGCCATTTCGTGGCATATTCGCGAAGTTCTGAAAGATAAAAAGATTCTCGATAAAATTACCCTCAAACGGGTCACCTTTAACGAAATCACCAAAACAGCCGTACAGGAAGCGTTTAAAAACGCCCGTGATCTCGACATCCATCTGATCGAGGCTTATCTTGCCCGCCGCGCGCTTGACTATCTGGTTGGTTTTAATCTGTCGCCGGTTTTATGGCGCAAACTGCCCGGCGCCAAATCGGCAGGCCGTGTTCAGTCCGTTGCCCTTCGCCTGATTTGCGAGCGAGAAATGGAAATCGAGACCTTTAAATCCGATGAATACTGGTCTATCGAAGCCCTGTTGCAAACCAAAGAAAACAAAAGCTTTACCGGCCGCCTGTTCGCCGTTGACGGCAACAAACTCGGTAAGCTTGATATCAAAAATGAAACTGACGCCAAGGCACTCGCCAAACGGATCGAAGACGAAGATCTGTCCGTCAGCACGATTGAACGCAAACAGGTCAAACGCCATCCGGCACCACCGTTTATTACCTCAACCCTGCAGCAAGAAGCCTCGCGTAAGCTTAATTTCGGCGCCACCCGCACCATGCGCACGGCACAGCGGCTATATGAAGGGGTCGATATCGGCGGTGAAACCGTTGGTCTGATCACCTATATGCGGACCGATGGCGTGACGCTTAGCAATGATGCCATTTTCAGTGCCCGCAAATTGATCGAGCGTAAATATGGCGAGAATTTCGTCCCTAAAAGCCCGCGGATGTATAAATCCAAAGCCAAAAACGCCCAGGAAGCGCATGAGGCGATCCGCCCGACCGATATTTTCCGCACACCACAGGAAGTCGCAAAATATGTCGGCCCCGAGGAAGCCCGCCTTTATGAACTGATCTGGAAACGGACAGTGGCCTGCCAGATGGAAAGCGCCCTGCTTGATCAGGTCTCCGTCGATATTGAAGGACAGGAAAAAGACCTGATGCTGCGCGCCACAGGCTCTATCGTTGCATTTGATGGTTTCTTTAGCGTCTATAAAGAAGATTTTGACGATAAAGGTGAAGAAGAAGACAGCGATGATGACAAACGCCTGCCGGCCTTGCATGAAAATGATCCGTTAAAAACCGAAGAGGTCTTGCCGAACCAGCATTTCACCCAGCCACCGCCGCGCTATACCGAAGCCAGCCTGGTCAAAAAGATGGAAGAAATGGGTATTGGCCGCCCGTCAACTTATGCCTCGATCATTCAGGTCTTACAGGATCGCAATTACGTTGTTCTGGATAAGAAACGTTTTACGCCCGAAAGCCGTGGCCGGTTGGTCGTGACCTTCCTAAAGAACTTTTTTAAACGCTATGTTGAATATAACTTCACCGCCGATCTTGAAAATCAGCTTGATGATGTGTCTGCCGGTACCGCCAATTACAAAGATGTCCTAAGTGATTTCTGGCAAAGCTTTTCAAGCGCCATTGCCGAGACCAAGGATCTGCGCATCACCCATGTCATTGATGCGCTGGATGAAGACCTTGCCCCGCACCTGTTCCCCGAAGACCCGACGGGTAAAACCGATCCGCGTAAATGCCCAAGCTGCGCTGACGGAAGATTGAGTTTGAAAATCGGTAAATTCGGTGCCTTTGTCGGCTGCTCGAATTATCCGGAATGTAAGTTTACCCGCCCGTTCATGGCGCTGGATGGCAATGATACATCGCCTGATGATCTGGGGCCAAAGGAACTTGGTCTGCATCCTGAAACCGGTCTTCCGGTATCGCTGCGCCGCGGGCCTTACGGACCTTATGTACAGATGGACCCACCACCCGAAGCCCCTGAAAAAGAGCCGGAGCCGGAACCCGAAACAGATGCCAAAGGCAAAACCAAAGCCAAGAAGAAAAAGAAAAAAGCCGCGCCAAAACCAAAGCGGACGTCAATTCCACAAGGCATGAGTCCGGATGACATTGATCTTGATAAAGCGGTAGCGCTGCTGACCTTGCCCCGTGATGTTGGCGATCACCCCGAAAGCGGTAAAATGATCAAAGCCGGTATTGGCCGTTTTGGTCCGTATCTGGTGCATGATGGCAAATTCAAATCCATCCCCAAAGATGATCCTGACGGGGTTCTGACCATTGGTCTTAATCGTGCCGTTGATCTATTGGCCCAGCCAAGCGCCAGAGGCGGTTTTGGCGAGCTGAAAAATCTGGGTGAACATCCGGCTGATAAAAAAGCCGTCACCGTCAATAAAGGTCGCTTTGGCCCTTACGTCAAACATGGCAAAACCAATGCAACCATTCCCAAGAGCCTTGATCCGCAAGCGGTAACGCTGGAACAGGCGATTGAATGGCTGCAGGAAAAAGAAGCCAAAGGCGGTAAAAAGGCACCGGCCAAAAAGAAAGCTGCTGCAAAAAAACCAGCGGCGAAGAAAACCACCACAAAGAAAAAACCGGCGACAACGAAAAAAGCCCCCGCCAAGAAAACGACCAAGAAAAGCAGTTAATACGGGGTGATATTGCGCGTTCCGGTCACCGGATAAAAACCATGGCACGTCTTGGCGTTGCTGTGGTATTATCTATATGGATGCCGTAAGGTAAACTTTAACAAAGAAATGATCGCCACGTGTCAGAATATACTCTTCCTACCAAAGACCAGCTCCAGAAATTTATTACCGATGCTCCGATTCCCGTCACCAAAAGGGATATTGCCCGTAATTTTGATATTAAAGGCGATGACCGCAAATGGCTAAAAGCGGCGCTGAAAGATTTAACCGAGGCCGGTTTTATTGAACGCACGCCGGGTAAATCCTATAAAGCGCCCGAAAGCCTGCCGGCTGTCACCACTATTGAAATTACAGATATCAGCACCGATGGTGAATTGACCGCACGGCCAACAGAATGGGCCGGATCAGGGCGGGAACCGATGATCTATGTCATTGCCAAATCTTCCACCCAGATCGAAGTCGGCGAACGGGCATTGGTTCGCTTAAAACAGATCAACAAGAAAGATTACGAAGCCAGAATTATTCATGTTCTGGGCGGCGATACCAATAATGTCGTCGGCGTTTTCGCGCCGGTCAAAGGCGGCGGCGGTGTTGTCCATCCCGCTGAACGATCCGTTAAATTTGACTTTAGCATTGATCCCAAAGACGTAAACGGCGCCAAGGAAGGCGATCTTGTCAATGCCGAGATTGTCGATACCCGCGGTCCGGCCGGTAAAAATAGAAAACAGGCCCGTATTGTTGACGTTCTGGGGCGTGAAGACGATCCGCGGATGATCAGTATGATCGCGGTTGTGACCCATGGTATTCCCTATGAATTCCCCAAAGAAGTTATCGATCAGGCCAAAAAAGGTGCCGTACCGCCGCTTGGCGACCGTCAGGATATGCGTACCATTCCGCTGGTGACCATTGATGGGGCTGATGCCCGTGATTTTGATGATGCGGTCTTTTCCGAACCTGATCCTGATCCCGAAAACAAAGGCGGCTGGCATATTATTGTCGCCATTGCCGATGTGTCTTCTTATGTCACGCCGGATTCACCGCTTGACCGTGAGGCCTATAAACGCGGTAATTCAACCTATTTCCCTGACCGGGTCGTGCCGATGCTGCCCGAGGCGCTGTCGAACGATATTTGCTCGCTCCGGCCTGATGAACCGCGCGCCTGCATGGCAGCGCATATCTGGATTGACAGCGAAGGCCAGCTGCTGCGTTATAAATTTGTCCGCGGCTTGATGCAATCGCATGCCCGTCTGATTTACGAACAGGTTCAGCTTGCCCGTGATGGTAAGCCCGATGAAGTCACCGAACCGTTGATGGGGCATATTAACAACCTGTATGACACCTATAATATTCTTCTCAAGGCGCGTAAAGACCGCGGCGCGCTTGATCTTGACCTGCCCGAACGCAAGGCCGTGATGGGCGAAGACGGCACTGTCAAATCCATCATTCCGCGCAAACGTCTTGACAGCCACCAGTTGATCGAAGAATTCATGGTCCTTGCCAATGTCGCTGCCGCCATGGCGTTGGAAGAAAAAAAAGCCCCCTGTATTTACCGGATACATGACAAGCCGGATAGCTCGAAAATTGATTCCGCGGCTGATTTTCTTCAGACCTTCGGGATCAATCTTGCCAAAGGTCAGGTCATGACGCCAAAACGGCTGAACCAGATTTTAACCAAGGCCAAAGACACGGAAGAATCCGAACTGGTCAGCATGATGGTACTGCGTTCCCAATCGCAGGCTGTCTACAGCCCTGACAATCTGGGTCATTTTGGTCTGGCGCTTGACCGCTATGCCCATTTTACGTCCCCCATCCGCCGTTATTCCGATTTACTGGTTCACAGATCATTGGTCAGTGCCTGGAACATGCCCGGTGATGGCGCGCTTGCTCATGAAGATCACGGCATGCTTTCACAAATGGCGCAGCATATTTCAGATACCGAACGCCGGTCGATGATTGCCGAACGTGATGCGACCGATCGCTTCACCGCCCTGTATTTGCAAGACCGTGTCGGTAACAGCTTTGATGGTCATATCGCCGGTGTCCACCGTGCCGGACTGTTTGTCAAACTTGATGAAACCGGCGCTGACGGCCTGATCCCGATCCGCACCCTGCCGAATGATTATTATATCCACCACGAAGACCACCATTGTCTGGTCGGTAGAAAAACAGGCCGTACCTATCGTATCTGCGCGCCCGTGACTGTGCGTCTTGTCGAAGCTGACCCGTTTAAAGGCAGTATGAGCTTTGAACTGTTGGAATATCACGGCTCTCCGCTACCGCCCGCGAAACTGGTTCAGGGATCTAATTCAAAAAAACAAGAACCTAAAAAGCGTTTCAAACGTAAGGGAGGGGACAAGGACAAAGCCAAGCGCAAAAAAACCACCCCCAAGCATAAGCGCAAGGCCAAGTCCAAACCGAAGCCCAAAGGGAAATAATCAGCGGTATGAAGCGTTATTTAAAAAATCTGTACTGTTCGGCGTTTGCGATTTTAATCATCAGCAGTCTAACCACGCCGGCACTGGCACAGCCCAATGATGATGAAGTGAACACCGAGGACAAAGGCCGCGTGATAACTCTGGTGGTCGAAAATGACATGCTTGGCAAAGGCACAGACCAGAATTATACCAGTGGTATCAGCCTGACATATCTTGATCTGGAATTTGAAATTCCTCAGCTCGCCCGCGAGCTTGACCGATATATACCCACCTTTGTTCTGAACGAAACCTCCAGCGTTTACTATACGCTGGGTCATAATATATATACGCCGGACGATATCACCCTAAGCCAGCAATTAGATGACGACCGGCCCTGGGCTGGTTTTCTGTACGGTTCTATGGGACTGGTTAGCGTCAACGAGGATCATGTTGATAACCTTGACGTGACTTTGGGTATTGTCGGACCGCTGGCATTTGGTGAGCAATTTCAGAAATTCACCCACAAACATATTTCGGACAGTCCCAAACCGAGAGGATGGGACAACCAGCTTAAAAACGAGCCGGGCCTGATGATCGGCTGGCAGCGGCGCTGGCCGGAATTCTTTACGCAGGAATTTCTGAACCTGAATTTCGCGCTGGAGCCTAATATCGGTGTGACTTTGGGCAATATCTATACCTATGCCAATACCGGTTGGAGTTTCCGTCTGGGGCCCGAGGCTGAAAAATGGCAGGATACACCTGCACGCGTCCGGCCGGCCATTCCCGGCACCGGTTTTTTCCAGATCCCCGATGACAGTCCGTGGAGCTGGTTTTTCTTTGGCGGCGTAGATGGCAGAGCCATGGCGCGGAATATCTTTCTGGATGGCAATACCTTTACCGACAGTCATAGCGTTGATAAACACTATCTTGTTGCGGATGCCAATGTCGGATTTGCTGTTACCTATGAACAATTCCGGGCCAGCTATACGCTGAATTACCGGACAGCCGAATATCAGGCGCAAGATGACAATGATATCTTTGGCGCCCTAAGCTTTGCTTATCGTTTCTAGGCTATCAGCCCGTTCCAAAGCAGATTTAAAGATAAGGGATTAATCCTGATTATAAGCAATCACTGTATTACGTCCTGCCTGTTTTGCTGCATACAGGGCTTCGTCAGCGCGGCTGATCAATGAATTTGCGTCTTCATGTTCAAACAGCTCGGCAACGCCAACCGATAAAGTAATCTGGCCAAGGTCCTGACCTGATGTCCGGTTAACGACTTTTTTTGTTTCAACGGCCCGGCGCAGAATATTTCCGACATGTATGCCGGCTTCGATATTGGTTTCGGGTAAAATAATTGCAAATTCCTCCCCGCCATAACGGGCGGCAAGGTCACGACCTTTAATACCGTCTTTGAGGCTACGGGCCACAAGCCGCAAGACCTGATCACCAATCAAATGGCCATGGGTATCGTTAAAATCCTTGAAACGATCAATATCCATCATCAGCAGCGTCAAAGTACCTTCGCTTTCATGCGCCTCGCGCACTGCTGTTTCAAGCGATTTATCCAGAGCCTTACGATTGGCAAGTCCGGTTAACCCGTCTGTCAGCGCTTCCTTACGAACTACATTAAGATTTTCACGCAATTCCGCCATCTGGGATGAAGAGTTCTCCAGCTCACTTTCCAAAGTCTGGTTATAAGCAACAATCTGTTTGGTACTGCGCACCATCTCGTTGACAATCTGTGCCAGATCTTCAATGCTTTCAGCTTCATCAATTTCTTGTGTTGCCGTGCCCAGCGTCTCGCCATATTCATCAGCAGCGATTTTGACATTTTTAAACAGGCTGGCAATTTCTGTAATCGCCTGCTGGATCTGATCGCTGACTTTGCGGACCGCTTCTTCATGGGCGGTGTTGGTCAGGTAACGTTTATAAAGCTTGCTACAGGCCACTTCATCAATATTCTCGCCCAGCTTGTCAATCGCGCCGACAAGGTCAGCATCACCGTCAAAATACTTATACCAGATTTCATAGTTTTCAGGAGTCGGCAATAGCTCAAGCTCGTCCATACGCTCTAGCGCCTGACAGGCCACATCCTGCGCTTTGCTTGACGCGCCTTCGCGTGCGGTTTTAACTAGGTCTCCATTCATGAAATATCTCTTGGTACAACGCCCTGTCAAACTTTGATTCTAATAGAATTTAATGAATAAAATAATACCAAATCAACTATATCTGCATATTAACACTGAAAAAAGCTCTCTCCAATAACTAAAAGCGATCTAGAGCTTCTCTGAATTTACAGCCGTGTGCCCTTCAATGTCATAAGATTCGATTATAGATACAATTTCATCAACTGATTTCGCCGTATCAAACAAATCCATATGATGCTTTGGCGTATATCCTTCGCCAATCATATGGCCGATCATATCAAGCATCGGTGTCCAGTATCCGTTAATATTACCAATCACAACCGGCTTTTCATGCAGTCCAAGATATTTCCAGGTTAAAATTTCAAAGGTTTCATCCAGCGTTCCCATACCACCCGGCATGCTGATAAAAGCATCGGATTTTTCAACCATCAGGCGTTTGCGACTATGCATTGAATCCACAACATGCAGTTCCGATACTTCGTGCAACTGGCCTTCGGTAGAAATAATATGTTCCGGAATAATGCCGATCACTTCGCCGCCGGCATCCATGGCTGCCTTGGCAAGATATCCCATCGTGCCCACCGAACCGCCGCCATAAACAATGGTTTTTCCGGCAGCAACAAGCCGCTGGGCCAGATCTTCAATAGCGTGCCGATAGACGTCGCTGACATTTTGCGATGCGCCACAATAGACGCATATAGTTTGAATATTTTGAGTCATAAAAAGCAATATAATTGATTTTCTGATAATTTAAAACACATTGTTACATGGATAAGGCAGATAAAACACAGACTTGCAAATTTTATCATGCGCTATATTGTGTGATCTTAGAGATTCTTCTATCAAAGGCAGAGAAAATAATGGAAACAGTGCTCAAAATACTAAAACAAATCAAAGCCACGCTGGTCATTCCCGTTCATGCGGCAGGCTGGCCCTTTATTATCGGCTTTGCCCTGGTTTCTATCATTCTGGCTCTTTTGTCCGAGCTCCTTGGCTTTATAGGTCTGGTGCTGACAATCTGGTGCATTTACTTCTTTCGGGATCCGGTCCGCGTTACCCCGCAACGCAAGGGGCTAATTGTCAGCCCTGCAGATGGAACCGTTATTTCCATTGCCAAAGCGCCGCTTCCCGCTGAACTGGAAACCGACAATCCGGATGATCCTCTATTTGCTGAAAAAGCTCTAACCCGAATCAGTGTTTTTCTGAATGTTTTTGATGTCCATGTAAACCGTAACCCTATTGCCGGTAAAGTAACGCAAGTTGTCTATCACCCCGGTAAATTTGTTAATGCCAGTCTGGACAAAGCCAGTCTGGATAACGAGCGTAATTCACTGGTCGTTAAAATGGATGACCATGACTCTTCGATCGCTTTTGTACAAATTGCAGGTCTGGTGGCGCGCCGTATTCTGTGCGATGCCAAAGTCGGAGATCACCTGAAAACCGGTGAACATTACGGTATTATCCGTTTTGGTAGCCGTATGGATATTTACCTGCCGCCGCGTGCCGTGCCTATGGTTGCTGTCGGTCAGCGCATGATCGGCGCTGAAACAGTTATCGCTGATCTTGAAAGTGATGAGAAACAACGGGAAGGCATTGTCGTTAAATGAGAAAAAAAGCCGTCGCCAAGACCAAAACATCACCAAAACAAATGGCCCTGCAAAAGCTGGTGCCTAATATGATGACACTGGCAGCATTAACCGCTGGCATGACATCCATCCAATATGCAATTGATGAACGCTGGGAACGGGCCGTTATCGCCATCGTCATTGCCGCGTTTATTGACGCTTTTGATGGCGCAGCAGCACGGGTTTTAAATGCCACCAGCCGCCTTGGTGCCGAACTTGATACTTTGTCTGATTTTCTGTGTTTTGGTATTGCTCCGGCAACAATCATGTATCTTTGGCTGTTGCAGGATGCCGGAAAAGTTGGTTGGATTGTTGCGGTTGTCTTTGCGATTGCCGCGGCCCTCAGGCTTGCCCGTTATAATGTCGAAGACAAGGACGAAAATAAAAACCTGGTCCCCGAAGCAAAAAGCAGCCGGTTTTTTACCGGTGTACCCTCCCCGACCGCAGGCGGTATGGCGCTTTTACCTCTTATTCTCAGCTTTCAGTTTTCTGATATTGCTATGGTGAACCGTTTTGTAACCACGCCGGATTTCGTCGCTATCTGGATGTCGCTGTTTGCGATCCTGATGGTCAGCCGCTTACCGACATTCTCCAGTAAACAAGTGCAATTGCCATCACAGATGGTCGTGCCCATGCTGGCGGTTTTCGGCTTGATGATCGCGGGACTCATCCATGCAACCTGGATTACCCTGACATTAATGGGCGTTGTTTATGGATTATCGATCCCCTTGGCCGTCTTACTGGCCTACCGGCAGGCAAAAGCTACCTGACCACCACGACGCAATGTCCGTCGAAACATTTTTGAATACTTAATAGGAAAGATAGATCCTATTTTACCTATTTTTCTCAGATGGAGGTGTCGGCCCTGTGGGCTGTGCCGGTTTTTGTGTAATCACTTTTGCATCAGGGGCATGATCACCTAAACGGTCGAGAACGGCATCATTGCCTTTTCTTGCGGCCTCATAAGTTTCATGAGATACAATACGCGAATCTGCCACGATTTTAGGGCCTTGCGCCTGTGACCGACGGATATGCCCCAGATTGGCCAGATGAATGGCCGTCGCCAACGCCGCCGGTTTTGCAGCTGTAGTGTTTAAACCTTTGGTCATCTTGTTATCATTCAATGATTGCACTGACTGACGGGTCATGAAAATTGAACCTGCCATTTCGCCATTAGCCTGCTTGGCTTTAAAGGCTGAACTTGCGGTTTTTGTAACCTTTGCACCAGCAAAATTCTGTTTGCCACCCGTCCGAAGACCTGGGGTAATTGTATTTTTATGAGTTGCCTTTGAATCTTGAGAAAACATAGAGTTTTTCTTCTGCCCTTTGGGATTGCTGGCTTTATAAGCTTGCCATCCAATAGAAGCTGCCGTAGTTGCCAACAAAGCAGCAGGACCAAGAGCCATCGCCGCACCATGCATCGCAACTTCAGCTATAACACCACTATCACCTGTAGAAGGCTCTGATGGCGCAGCAAATTTACTACTGGGTGCCGCTATCGGTGTTTCCGTATCCTGCTTTTTCGCGGCTGCAATGGCAGCCATGCTCCCCTGTTCCATCGCTTCTAGATTAACAGACGCGTTACGATCTCCTTGGAGCATTTCAGTCATGATTATCCCCTACTTTAAAAAATACCTATACATAATAATACCGCATCCTGCCCATACCGTCAAATAGGCCTAAGCGAAAGATCAGGCGGCGATGGCCTGTCCGGGGCGTAGTCTCCGGTATCCTATGGCTTCGGCGACATGGTCGGGGTGAATATCTTCTGCCCCTTGCAAATCGGCCAGCGTCCGCGCGACTCGGAGCACGCGGTGATATCCGCGCGCAGACAGTTTCATCCGTTCTGTCGCCGTGACCAAAAGGCTGCGGCCTGCATCATCCAGTGGCGCGATCCGGTCCAGCAGATCGCCATCAGCCTCGGCATTGGTGGTGATGCTCTGTCCGGCGTAGCGGGCGCTTTGTAATGCGCGAGCCATATCGACACGTTTGGCAACCTCGGCCGAGCTTTCAGAAGGCTTGATCGCCGATAATTCCAAAGGATGCACCGCGGGTACCTCGACATGCAGGTCAATCCGGTCAAACAACGGGCCGGAGATTTTAGCCTGATAATCAAGCCCGCATTTGGGCGCACGATTACAAGCCAGATCAGCATCAGCCAGATGACCACAACGGCAGGGATTCATCGCCGCAATCAACTGAAAACGGGCCGGAAAAGTGACATGATAATTGACCCGACTGACCAGCGCAGAGCCGGTTTCAAGCGGCTGGCGTAAAGCTTCAAGGGTCGAGCGCTGAAATTCCGGCAATTCATCCAAAAACAGAACCCCGTGATGGGCAAGGGATATTTCGCCCGGTTTGGCCTTGTTACCACCGCCGATCATTGCGGGCAGAGACGCCGAATGATGCGGATCACGATAGGGGCGCTGACGCAGCAACCGGCCACCATCCAACTGCCCTGCAACACTATGGATCATTGAGACTTCCAGCGCCTCTTGCGCTGACAAGGGCGGCAAAATACCCGGCATTCGTGCCGCGATCATGGATTTCCCCGACCCGGGCGGCCCCATTAATAACAAATTATGGCCGCCTGCCGCAGCAATCTCAAGCGCCCGTTTGGCGGTTTCCTGCCCCTTGACATCGGCCAGATCAAGATGGCGTAAATCAGCCTCCTGCTCAACCTCGGGACTGGGCGGTGACAATACCTGCGTACCTTTAAAATGATTTAGCAAAGAAAGTAAATTACCCGGCGCCAGTACATCAATATCAGCCCAGGCCGCTTCACTGCCGCAGGCTTTGGGACAGATGATCCCCCGACCATGCGCCGCCGCATTTATCGCAGCCGCCAGCACGCCGTTAACCCGTGTAATACTGCCATCCAAGGCAAGTTCGCCCATAACCGTGAAGGCATCAAGCTCCTCTGACGGGACAACATCCATAGCCGCCAATACGCCAAGCGCAATCGGCAGATCAAAATGACTGCCTTCTTTAGGGACATCAGCCGGTGCCAGATTAATCGTCAGCCTTTTCGGCGGCAAGGATACACCCAGTGCATGAAGCGCAGCGCGTACCCGCTCTTTACTTTCGGCCACGGCTTTATCCGGCAAACCGACAATATTAAACGCCGGCAATCCATTCGAGACCTGCACCTGCACATCAATCTCAAGCGCCTCGATACCCTGAAAGGTGACTGTGTGAACTCTGGCGACCATGATCCTGTCCGATTCATTTTGTACTGTATTTGTTCTAATACAAAGCTGTATGCCGGTAAAGTAAAAAATTAAAGGTTGTTATCAACCGCTGCGTTTGCGGCGTAAAAATATATAATATGCGCCTTCGCCGCCATGCTTGGGGCGGGCGCTGGTGATGTTTAAAATAATCTCGGCCAAGGGCGATAAATTACACCATTCGGGCACCTGTCGGCGCAAAACACCGCCGCCCCCCTTTGAACGGGTGCCCTTACCGGTGATAACCAGCACCAGACGCTGATTTTGCTGATAGGCGCGGGTAACCGTCTGGACCAGATTGCGGTGCGCGGTTTCCTGTATCATACCATGCAGATCAAGATGAACATCAATTGGTATCTGCCCCCGACGGAGCCGCTGTTGTGTACGGCCATCCACTTCACGCCCCCGCGGCGGCTGTGAATGACGCGGTGAAAGAGACCCGGGGGTTACCTCCGGCGGCACTGCCGTACTGGTTTTAGGCTGGTTTTTCTTTAAATCCGGTTTTTTACTTGAGTAATCCGGTCGGCTATTTGGTGGATGGACCGGTTCGACCGTGCTGGCCACATCATCCCAAAGGCGCTTGTCTTCTGCAGATAACGGCGTATCTTTATTATTATCGGAGCGGCGTGATGTCATGATAAAGTTTTTAACATTCTTTATAAATTTGTAATAAATCTAATGTATCATATGGTTGGATCAATAAAAATAAAGGATCTCAAATGCGTATCCAGACCTCCCTAATGATCTTCAGCCTGATTGTTATTCTGGCTGTCCCTACCGGCAGCCAGGCTCAAGACAATCAGGCCCAAAATAGCGAGACTTCGAAGATTCCAAAAAAGGTCGAGACCCTTCCTGATACCTCAAAAACGCTTGAGCAGTTATCGCGTGAAACGCCGCGGGAAAAGTTTGCCTCGCAAAAAACAAAAGGCATAACCGTTGCTATGATTTTTCACAAGTTAACTGGGCAAAAACCGGATATAGAGTCTTGGGCAAAAGCCACAGCCCGCTATCAGAATACGCCCGATCATATCAAACCCGGTGTGCTTAATGAAATTAAAATGAATCTGCAGAACCATTTCGAGCTTTTGAACTATAACGAACCTATCCATATAGAAAGCTATGTCACCTTAAAACAGTACAGTAAGAACAGCGAGGGATTCTTCATCAATAACTTCAAGGAAGACACCTTTTTTACACATAAGTTTAATAGTGAATATTATGCGGTCATTCCATCTGATCTGATGGATTATCAGTGGATCAAACTATCAGAAGATCTTCGCGACAAATTTAAAGAACATATGACCGACGACAACCGTCTTTTCATGCGCCTGAGCCTTTCACCACAACGTGCTGATGCCAGTGAAAAAATTCGGCTCCCCAATGAAAAAATGAACTGGCTGATGTCTGCCAAAGTTCTGGATATTGAATTATGGTCTCCCAAAGACCAGACTTTACTTTGGCGCAGTAATGAAGACTTTTACAAACGTAAAAATAATCTGCTTAAACTTTATCAATAACCACAACGCACTGTCCTGCTGCGCGCTGGCACAATTTTGGATATGGACTTTCAAACCGCTTGCCCGTAGCATGGGGTAAGCGGTTCTATTATTTTGATCGGTTACTGCCATGTTTACAAATTTGATCGGTTATATAAAACCGTTTTTACGCAAAGACACAACAGCCATGACGGATATCACAAAAACCCGGCCGGTTGAAGATGAACATCAACAACAGGATAATGAAAAAAAAGATTTTGAAGGCATGGTTCATGACGATCCGAAAAAAACAGAAGATGCCCCGCCAAAAACTGCCCATCGGCCTGTAAAAATGGAACTTTCTATAGCTGCCATCCGTCGTCTTATTGATGAAAGCGATACTGAACACGACCTTAAAGCCGAGGCATTGGACATTGTTGATCGTCTGGAGGCGGCCGGCTATGAAACACTGCCTTTAAAGACGGATAAATCCGTGATAGACCAGATACAGCACTATAAAATCAAAGGCGACACCCATGACTGAACAAGATCAGCACCCCTTTTACACGATAAAGCCGGAATTCATTAAGAATATCGCGCTTTTGGAAACGGCATTTTATGCCCTTCTGATTACTTTTGTACTGACTGTTGGCGGTGGCGTGATCTTGATGCTTTTACTGGCGCTATTACAATTAAGCGGTCTGATTCCGGCATGGCTGCCTTTTGTAGCCATCCTGGTTGCCTCCTTTGTTTTTATTCCGCCCTGGGTTTATCAGACGGTTAAAAACAATATTGAAGATAGCCACTATAAATTTTATCGCGATCATCTGACGTTTCAGCAATATCAAATGCTGTTCTTTAAAAAGCGTGGTCGTTTAAAATATATTGATATTCAGGATATTGTCGAGCGTACAGATCTTTTACGTTCGCGTTATGATATCGGTAATGTCTGGTTTCTGGCTCCCGGATCGGGCATCGCTGCAGAACAGGGGTTTCCGGGGCTGAAAATGAACCATATCAAACTGAGTGATGATCTAAGTAATTTCTTTGAAAGAATTCTGACCGGTATTTCAGATTCACCGGAACGGGCGGCGGTTTCTCTAACACCGGATACATTAGGTGACCAGCCTTCGGATGCGACAAATAATCCAACCGAATCCTATGACAAAAGCTAATCAAGACCAGCCCGTCTTTACCGCCCGTCGGCATTTTCGGTCTATTATTCTGGCCAGCCGTCATCCGCTTCGTCTTTTTATCTGGGCCTTGTTATTGCTGTTTCTATTCCCCGAATTATCCTGGATTGTAGAATCAATGTTCTCGGCCAACAGCACGATAGCCGGCTTTATTGCATTTTTTCTGACTTTTATGGGATTTTTCGGCCTGCCTTTACTGGTTTATTATATAGAATACCGCTGGTATCCGGTTTTATTTTATAAAGACCGGGTCAATTTTCTCGAGAATTTTGTGCTGGGTAGCTATCACAGCATACCATACCGTAATATTCTGGATATCAAGGTCAAAGCTTCCCCCCTGCAAAGATATTACAAAATAAAAAGTGTCTGGATTAATATTCGCACCAAGGCGGCATCCCTGAAAAGCCGGGATTACTGGGTCGAAATCCCTGATTTGAAAACGGCATCAGCCACCGCGCTTGAGCTTCGTAAACTTGTCCATCCTGATGAGGAAGAAGATCACATCACGGACAGGCCGAATTCCGCTTAACCCAATAAATCAGACAAGAACCGGTCGCGCAGGTGCCGGTCGTATCATCAATATCCACCTGACAGGCTGACAACCCGGCTTTGATCTGGATAAGCGACTGATCCCAGTTTTCTGACTCTAATGAATAATCAATTGTAAAATAAACCCCGTCGGTCGCATCATTCATATAGGTCGTTGTATATTTGCTATCGCCCAGAAGTTTAAAAAAGCGGCCTTTTGCCGAGGTAAAAATCTTCTCATCAGATCCCGGGCATTTAATATCGGCAAGATCATCGCCCGTTCCGCCTGTGCTGTTATCGCCATATACCGGATAAGGCGGATTGGGATTATCCGCCGCATCAACGTCACCATCGTTATCAACATCAACAGCCTCGGAATAGACCAGAATACATTCTGTAATCCCTTCGGTCACCACCACGATATCAGACCGTAAATCTGCTTTTGTCTGGTTTAACTTGGCCGTTGACAGGCCGACACCCGGATCGCCAACCAGCGCAACAGAAAGCGCGCCAATTAAAAATAACGCCAAAAACAGATACGCCACCGCACTGCCGGTTTTACTGCCGATTTTATTGTGAAGCGTCCGATATATCGTTTCTATAAATCGTAAATTCATACCCATATCCCTATTTTAGCATATATCCGGTATCCGTGGTAACGAGATAACGTTCAAACATCGGCAGTTTTTGCCGCAAACGGTAAATATGTGTTTCAACTGTATGGGTTGTGACCCCGGTTTGATATTCCCAAACAGCTCTCAACAAAACATCTTTACTGTGATTCTGACCGGGATAGTCGGTAAAATAACATAAAAGCCGGGTTTCTAGATCAGTCAGCAGAATATCTTCCTGCCCTGCACCCCGTACAATTTTCTTATCCCGCGGCACAAAAACCATATCACCAATAACAATTTGCTGTTCATCACCTGTAACGCTGTCCATCGCAGCGCCGGTTACAATATCCTGTAATATCCGGCCGACCCGCAATGGTTTATCACTGGGCAACCTGATCACTGGTGCGGTAAAATCTGCCGAGCCGTCGGTAATAACCACATCAACAGCAGCATTTTCCGCCCTGACAGAAAAGCCATCCAGTTGTCGGATCACCTGTGTTATGCCTTTTTCAAGTAGCGGATCAGAAATCTGTATATCAAGGTTTTGTATCGGTTTCATAAAAAACAGTATATCCTGAAACTGTTTTTTAAAACAGTTTCTGATAAAGTTTAATTCAGGAAGGGGGAATCAGTCTATGGATAAAATGCTGATCACTGAATTTGAAGTCATGTTTGCACTGCATACCGGCCTTACGATTATGTTGGCCAAAAATGAAGTTTTTGACGATTGCGAGAATGAAAATCTTCTGTTTTCTATTCCCGAGGACAGCGAAACCGCGATTACCGTCTCTACCCCTCATAATCCATCCGTTACGATTAAAGGCCTGAAAAAAGAACATGTTTTCGAAGCCACTGAACGCGGCTTTATTATGATCTATGAAATGGAAGATGACGAAATCACCCGCTGCACGCCTTTTCAACTGCATCTCTAATCAATATCCTTTAGCTTCTTAAGCTTATAACATTTAACCTCAGCCCTTTTTACGGGCTGTGAAGCCTTTCTGGCCATTTATTTAAAACTGGCACACTGCTTGCAACACTTTCTGGCAGAGAGGTTTTAAATGTCACTTTATGCAGGGTCAGAAATAAATCACAGAACAGCGGGATATATTCCCGGTGTGACCGTGACTACTTCTGAACGCTCTGCAGCATCCTCCGCAACGCCGTCCTCTTCCCCCTCCCCCCTTGGACGGCAGAGCTTTGATACGCTGTTGCAGGAGGCCGGGTCAACTTCCCCCTCCCCCAATACACCTAGACCCGCTTCTGCAACAGCTCATCAAGCCTCTCTTTCAGATTTAAAGCCTGAAACGGGCCAGCAACCCGTAACAGACCATCCCCAATTTTTTGATAACGGCCGCACAGCTGGCCGGCCTGTCAATCACAGCCCGAACAGCAATAATCCGCATTCTAACGCGCCGGAGCAATCCTGGTCGTTTTTTGATATTGTCGATATCATCAATCCATTGCAGCATTTGCCGGTTATCGGCAGTATTTACCGTGCCGTTACAGGCGATGAAATAAAATCGCCGGCCCGTATTATGGGCGGGGCTTTATTCGGTGGTCCGGTTGGCGCCGCCTTTGGTGTTGCCAATGCCGTGATGGATGAAACAACCGGCGGTGATATTAGCGATAATATGATGGCTTTCATGCGCGGTGGAAAACGCAATGACAATATTCTCAAAGGGCCGGTACCTCTGGCTTCATCGGCCATGACAAGCATACAATCCGATGGACAAAGATTTGCCAGTATCACCAATGATCAGATTACCTGGTCTCAGTCACAGACGACACCTTCCCCTAACTTCCCTCCGCGTCTGAACGAGACCTCTCAAACCGGGCAAGGCGCTGATACGCAGCCTATCCCCCCCCAACGCACAATCAGCGCTGCCCGGGAGAATTCAACATCAACAGGTTTTTTGCCGTCCCACGCTCCTATGCACACTACTACACATCCTACGCAGGGTGGAGCGGCAGAAAAACGGCCTCCGGCGACGCACTCCTTACACACACAGCCGGATGGTCACAACACGGGAACAGCAACCACAATGTCTGATGCCTCAATCGAGGGAGAACGAAATCGGAAAGAATCTCCGAACGCAGGACAAGAAAATGTGGGCTCACCTCTGTTCCTATCTTTGCAGGAGACTCCGGCGGGGGGTGAAGAAATGCACTCTACGTCGGAGTCTGTTGCCTATAACAATGATTTACCTGCAAAAATGATGGAAGGCTTGAACAAGTATCAGGCCGTTATGTCACAGCGCTATCAACACTGACGCGCAAGACCGCTCTTTTCTAAAATCCCCTCTTTATGCTACTGTGTTTTTTATAAGGAATTTTTATGCCTTTTCAGGCGTTTGCACTGCGTGACCATTAAAGAAAGCACATCATGCCAAATACTATATCGAAACATATCAATCCTAAAATCATCGCCATCACACTCGCCGTTATCCTCGTTGGGGCAGTGCTGGTTTTTTACGTGATGAATCAGCGTTTTAAAAGCAATGCCGAAGATTACATTTCGCAAATTTTTCAATCGCCGGTCACGGTTAACAGCGCCAGCATTTCTTATATTTCAGATACCGCCAAACTCAAAAATATTGAAATCGCCAATCCACCCGGTTTTAAAACGCCTTGGGTCATGACCATCGATGAAATCCGTATTTCCGCAGAATCTCTGTCTATCCGGCCTATTGAATTGCGGGATGTTCGAATTCGCGGTGTAAATTTCTACGCCGAACAAGGAAAAGATGGTGTTTTAAACATTACCCAGATGTACGAAGCCCTGCTGGAAAGAAATACAGACGCAGATACAAATATACTTAATCTTGTTCTGGCCCCCGGTATAACGACGGTTGAAGATGTCCTTTTATTTCCGGTCGGAGAGCGCTACAGCGATTTTTCCGGTTCTATCCCGCTTGAAGAACGTACACCGCTTTCGATAAATCAGGCAGCGACAACATTGTCCGTGGACGATTTAACCTATGTTGCCTTGCAAAGCTATGGTTATGATATTTTTGCAGCTGTCATGAAATTACATCTAAAAATGGGTCTGGCCCGCGGTCGCGCGCTGGGCAATCAATTTATTGGTGATTTACAGTCCTTGGGCGAAGCCATCGAAACGACCATCATTGAACGTTTCGATCTGGAATCTAAAGACCAGTCGCCTCAGGGTCAATAGTATCATCAAGACGGTGATCCAAGCGGTCATCATCAATCCCGGCAGGTTCCTGATGTATCAGGACCTCTGCCGTCGGGAAGGCATCATAAAGCTTAAGTTCTATTTCTTCGGTGACATCATGGGCTTCGGTCAATCGCATCTGACCATCGATCTCCAGATGAAACTCGATAAAAATCTGCACACCGGCACTACGGGTGCGCAGGTCATGGATTGAGCAGGCTTTGGGATGAGCCAAGACAATATCTTCAATCCGTTTACGGTCTTCCTCGGGCAATTCCCGATCCATCAGAATATTGGCAGCGCCTTTACCAATCGACCAGGCACTATGCGACAGGATAACCGCAACGATCAGGGCAAATCCTGGATCAAAATAAGGTATATCAGTATATTTTGATAAAACGAGGGCAATAATAACACCCAGATTCATCAACAGATCCCCGCGGTAATGCAGGCTGTCGGCCTCAATAGCCAAAGATTTGGTTTTCTTAATCACATGATACTGATAGGCGATCAATAAGGATGTCAGCACAATTGACAATATCATCACCCCGATACCTACAGTGGGTGCTGTGACCTGGGTGGGATTGGCAAATTTATTGACCGCTTCGAAAACCAGAAAAATAGCCGAGGCACCAATAAAAAACGCCTGTCCCATTGCGGCCAGTGGTTCTATTTTACCATGGCCAAAACGGTGATCTGCATCAGCAGGCGTCATGGCGCTTCGCACGCTAAGCAGCGTAATCATCGAAACCACTGCATCCAGAGTTGAATCCAGCAAAGACGACAAAAGACTGACCGAGTTTGTTGCAATATAGGCCGATAATTTGGTCAGGATCAAAATAATCGCAACCGCAGTACTGAAATAGGTCGCCCGACGGCGCAGTTTGCCGTCTTCAGCTGAAACATTGCTTTTCAGCTTTAGATTTTCTTCCATATAGGGGTTAACGATACTCATAATCTTCCTTTACGCTGCAGCTTTGATAATTTCACCGGAACGGTCAAAATCAGGCGCGGCCAGCTTAACAAATGAAGGAGCAATATCGTCGGGATGGGGCAGCGTTTCAGAATCTTCACCCGGATAGGCCAGTGCGCGCATTTCAGTTTGCACCCGACCCGGATCAATGACATTGACGGTCAGCGGTGTATGGCGGACTTCCTCGGCATAGGACAGAACCATTTGCTCCAGTGCCGCCTTGCTTGCGGCATAAGCCCCCCAATGCGCCCGATGTTTATGAGCCGCCGCTGAAGAAACAAAAATCGCCCGTCCTGCATCACTGCCACGCAGCAAAGGATCAAGCGTTGCGATCAGACGCTGATTGGCCATGACATTCAAACGCATGACATTTTCCCACATTTCGGGATTTGACTGTGCAACAGGCCCCAGCGTGCCCAACATACCGGCATTGCCGACAAAAATATCAACACGGCCCAGCTGTTTGGCAAGCGAAGGACCCAATTGATCAAGCGCATCAAGCTTCATCAAATCCTGCGGTACCAACAATGCCGGCGCACCGCCAAGCTGTCTGATTTCATCGTCAAGTTCTTCGAGCGCTCCTACCGTACGGGCAATCAGGACACATTTGGCGCCAGCCACGGCAAAGCGTTTAGCCACCGCAGCACCGATACCGCGTGAAGCACCCGTAATAACCGCAACCCGGTCCTGTAGAATTTTTTCCGTCATAGGTTTTACCTTTATTCGTTCAGGGCATCATCTTCGATTAATTTTTCTAAAGCACGGCGATCCTGTTTCTCGTATCCCGGTTCGTCATTTTCAGGCTGATCTTTTCCTTTACCTTCGGGGGATATATACCCTTCACGGACTTTATCAATCGCATCAATAGAGTCTTTGATATTGTTCTCATCCGGCGTGATATCTTCCAATGGTTCTTTGATATCGGCGGTCTCGATCGTCCAGTCGACAACAGCATCAACCACCGGAATAAGTCTGGATTCTTTAACAAAATCAGGGAAATCATCTTCGGGCATAACCAGCAGGAAAGGCAGATACAGGATACCCAGCAACAAGATGCCACGGGCTATGCCAAAGACAATACCAAGGCTGCGGTCAATCGGCCCAAGCCCCATCGCTTGCGCGCCTTTAGAAACAAAATGGCTCAGCACCGTTAGAATGACAAAAATCAGGACAAAGACGGCAACATAGCCCAGCACCATGGCCAATATGTCCGGTGGTATTAAGCCAAAATATTTGTAATCGGGATCATCTTCATGGCCAAGCCAGCCTTGAAATATTCCCACCACTTTGCCGCCGAACAGAAACGCCCCGCCAGCCGCGCCGCCGACACCTAAAATGGTCAGTACTTCTTTAATAAAGCCGCGGAAAAAAGCAATTGCCGCAGAAATAATTAAAACAATAACAATGATGATATCAAGGATCATAGGGCTGCTTCCTTATTCCGAAAAGAGCGGGATAATTTCGTTAAGATGTTTCACTTCGGTCAGGGATATTTCTGCCGTGTCTGAGGCAAAATTGCCAGTCTTTTTTAAACCCGTGGCCAAATGCGGTAAAATCGCCCGGTTAAAACCAAGCTTTGCCGCTTCTTTGAAGCGTGTCTGCGCCTGACTGACATTGCGTATTTCACCCGACAGGCCGACTTCACCAAAAACGACTGTATCCGCGGGAACCGCAATGCCGGACAAGGCGCTCATCAAAGCAACCGCAACAGCAAGATCCGCCGCAGGCTCGGTTATCCGCAAACCACCGGCAACATTCAGATAAACATCATTCATGCCGATTTGCAGACCACAGCGCGCCTCAAGCACGGCCAGAATCATTGACAAACGGCTACTGTCCCAGCCAATAACCGCGCGGCGCGGCGTGCCCAGCGAAGACGGGGAAACCAGCGCTTGAATTTCAACCAGAACCGGACGTGTCCCTTCCAATGCGGCCAGAACAGCGCTACCCGCGATGTCTTCCTGCCGTTGCGCCAAAAACAGTTCGGACGGGTTGGAAACTTCGGCCAGACCACCGTCATTCATTTCAAATACGCCGATTTCATCGGTTGGGCCAAATCGGTTTTTAACCGCGCGTAAAATCCGGAAATGGTGGCCGCGGTCGCCTTCAAAATAGAGCACCGTATCGACCATATGCTCCAACACACGGGGGCCGGCGATTTGACCGTCTTTGGTAACATGCCCGACCAGAAACAGGGTAACGCCGCGTTTCTTGGCAACGCGGATCAATTCCTGCGCCGCGGCACGCACCTGACTGACTGTACCGGGGGCAGAATCAAGATTGTCCAGATACATAGTCTGGATCGAATCAATAATCACCAGATTATAACCGCCGCGTTCAATGGTGGCGACAATATCGCGAACATTGGTCGCGGCCGCCAGATCAACCGGCGATTTATCAAGCCCGAGACGCGCCGCCCGTAACCGCACCTGATCGACAGATTCTTCACCGGAAATATAGGCACATTTTAATTTTTTGGACAGCTGGCAGGTGACCTGCAAAAGGATTGTCGATTTACCGATCCCGGGATCACCGCCCATCAGAATGGCAGATCCGGCGACCAGACCACCGCCGGTCACGCGATCAAATTCGGCAAAATCGGTTGTCGTCCGCGGCGGCTGTTCAGACGTGCCGGCAAGATCGACCAGATCAATCATCCGGCCTTTGCCACGGCCCAACCCTTTGGGTACAGCATCATTGGCAATTTCCTCGCTCAGGCTGTTCCATTCATTACAGGAGTCGCATTTACCGCTCCATTTCGGATGGACAGCGCCACAAGTCTGACAGATATATTGCCGTTGCGTTTTCGCCATAAAAATTATTCCCGTTGGTTCCCCATAATATGTAGCATAACCGGAACAAAAGGAAAACGATGGAGTTATTTTATCTTGGGTTTCAGATTAACCAATGGCCGCGTCGTGCCATCGCGCATATGAATTTTATTAAGACCGACATAAAGCGGGATGACAGATAATATTTTAAGTGCCCGTTGTTCAGCTGCCGTAAAATCACCGGTATATTTTTCAGTGATTTCAAATGAACGACCGTCACCTTCCAGATAATTCTGCCCCTGACATTCGCCCCAGGCACTTTGCCCCACCAATGTCAGCATATCTTCTGTGACGTCAAAAACAGCTTGCTTGGAAAATAAACCTAAGGATATCAATGACAGAGAAAGATCGGCAGCCGCAGTCGCATATAAATATCCACGATCAAGTTCTTTGGCATCATAACGTTTCTTACGAGCATGGTCTTGCTCTTCAAAAAAATAATCAAACATTTTCTGGCGAAGCCTGGCATCACCGTCCTCTGTATCCTCAGAATTGCTAAGGGCTATTTGATGGCGCTGTAAGCTATCGGGTCTCAAAAGCTTTAACTGCTCTTGCTGTTCAGGTTTTGAAAGAAGACGAAGATATTCAACAACAGCAAGAACATCAAAGGAAAAGGCATCTGCCTCTTTAAAGCGGGTTAAAATCGGTAATCCACAGGGGTTTGATCGTTCATGCGCACGGCTATACCCTTGTGCATATTGCCAGGCATGGCGCAATTCATGTGAAAAACACGACAGTGCCGCTATTTTTGGTAAATTTACATCACAAGTGACGAGCCGTTTATCATGATCATAGCCCCCGATAACACGCCTTTTTTCAAGCTCCTTATCTGCCTTGGAATTCTGTTTATATACTCCGACTACGTCAAATCGGACATGATTATCCCTCGCCCAGTCAAGCGCCGTTGGCCCAAAAGGCAGCCTTTTGAATTCGGTCAGAATTTCATGACGTTTCTCGGCATTCTTATCCAACTCTTTTATGTTGGTCCGATTGAAGATTCTGTTTAACATTTTTATACCCATATAATAACTATGGTGAATATACCAATTTTTTGCATTATGTCAATAAAAAGCACCCTGATCATCTTTTAAACCTGAGTGGTAGGCCCCACATCGGAACAGAGGGGATGCTCCCTAAAAGCGCACCAGAAGAATTAATTCGTAAGAAACTTTAGCTGCTTGTTCGTCAAGTCTGGAAAGGACGCGAGGATATTCAGTAACAACAAAAATATCAATGGAAAACGATGAAGTCGGTTTTATGATTATTTACCAAGCTTGATCAGAGGGCGTTGCTGGCCATTATTTTTCATCTGAATGACATTCAGCCCCTCATAAAACGGCAGGGTGCTTATTTTACGTAGATAGTCCATCACCTCATTTTGAAAGTAGCCCGTATAGAGATCATTGGTAATATCAAGCGGCCATTGGCTCATCTCAAGAAAGTTTTGCCCCTCGCATTCACCCCATGCGCTCCGCCCCATATCAGTTAGATTCTCTTCTTTTAAAGTTCTGGGGCGTTGATCTTTATTTAGTAAATGTGAAGCCAATTTTGTCAGCCACCATCCGTCAATCACAGACACATCTGCCGATCTTTGATCGTAATCATCCTGATGCCGACTTAGGAAGAAGAACTCAAAAGACATACGACGGCGATCAATATCTGTAGCCTTGTTTCCGAGCGCTAGGGCTATAACCTGTAAACGATATTGCAGAGCAGGGTCCGATTGCATTAAATCGGGGAAGGTTTCTTGCGCGCTTTGTGTAGACAGATACTTGGTCATGAAAAAATCTTCAAAAGAGAGGGCATCCGCCTCCATAAAGCGGGTCATGATCGTTTCTGCAAAAGGATTTACAGCTTTAAGATGAAAATGGACAGGATGTTGTGCTTCTAAAATCTGCCAGGCATGGCGTAATTCATGAGCTAATGTCGAAATCAAACGCCCCATGGAATCATCCGCCGCAAGAACGATTTTTTTACCTGAGTGAGCACAATAACCATGCAACCCGGATAGTTTTTGAAGGTGAATTGCAACGCCGTTTTCTTCAGCCCAGTCGAGCACTACACGGCCAAGATCAAATGCCTTGAATTCATGCAAAAGTTGATCACGTTTTTGGCGCTTGTTCTCGCGGCCTGCTCTACTGGCTCGCAGATTAAAAATATTGTTTAACATCGCGCCTGAGTCCCTTTTACTCAAAACCATTTACACAGCCCTACAAATTACCATAATGCTCGATCATGTCAACCGTGGAAGCACTCCATAAAAAAAGCCCGCAGAGAACTACGGGCTTTTTCAAACTATTTTTAGATTTAAAGCTTATGCAGCGCGGGCTTTTTGAGCCTGTTCTGCAAGTGCTTTGAAACCATCGGCATCTTTAACGGCGATATCGGCCAGAACCTTACGGTCCAGTTCGATACCAGCACATTTCAAACCATTCATAAATGTTGAATAGGTCATGCCGTTCAAACGGGCCGCAGCGTTGATCCGCTGGATCCACAGTGCCCGGAATGTACGTTTCTTTGCCTTACGGTCGCGATATGCGTACTGAAGACTTTTCTCAACGCGCTGCACCGCAATACGGAAACAGTTTTTCGCGCGGCCGCGGTAACCCTTGGCCATTTTAATAACTTTTTTGTGACGTGCGTGTGACGTCGCTCCACCTTTAACGCGTGCCATTATTCTGCTCCCTTCACTGAAGAACCTGATTTACGCTTAAGCTTGCGGTTATACGGCAAGAAATTGCGCAGAATAATGCGTTCATCCGCATCACATAGCAATGTTGTGCCACGGGCTTTACGCTTCATTGATTTAGGCTTGTTGGTCAGCATGTGACGGGCGTTAGCCTGTTTCACTTTGACCTTACCGGACCCTGTGCGGGTAAACCGCTTTTTTGCACCGGAGTTGGTTTTCATCTTTGGCATTTCATCCTCACTTTATTTTTGGATTTCTACTGATTTATGACGAACGAGGCATGCCAATTTCTCGCCTGCTCGCCATAGAACAGGCATTTATAGATTCTTTTACCGGCTGTTGTCAAGCTATACCGACTCTATAACAAGGGTTTACGGCTTTTTCTTTCCTGTTTTTGGGCTAGTTTAATTTAAATGGTTGTTCGTAAACCCCATAAGATTGACTTTTATTCTTGGAACTTTATGATAGAAGTCAGTTATTTTGGGGAGAGGAATATTATGATAAAGAAAATTATAAGCAATTTTGTACCGGGCGAAGCGATTGAAACGACAGAAACACGACGTCGTCATACCCGTACTGATGATAATTTTTCAACTGTTGTTGTTGATAGTAATGAATATCCTGTCCGTGACTGGAGTCAGGGCGGCGTATTTTTTATGGCTGTAAACCGTAATCTAAATCTTGGCGATAAGGTCAACCTGACCCTTCGCTTTGAGCTCCCTCATCAGACCGTTGAATTCTCGCACTCCGGTACAATCATTCGCACAACATTTGATGGATACGCTGTTCAACTAGCACCCTTAACCCGTGAAATCCGTGAAAAATTTGCCCGGGTCATGGATAGTATCGTCAGCATGGGATTTGATGAAACCCAGAATATTTCCACTTATCACTGATTTTCTTTAACGCTCCAACCAGAATATATGGGTTAAAATGGATACCGGATTTGTTATCTCTGCAATGTTGATATTGGCTGCCGTTATGGTTTGGGCCTTTTTCACTTTTTCCCCCGAATATAATGATCAAAAAGCCATAAAGGTTTATAACTGGTCTATCCTGGGGGTGATCGGTATGATCTGCCTTGCCTTTTCTTTTAAATCTTTTGCTTTGCTCAACGGCTCCAGCCATGAAGAGTTTTTACCTATCTTACTATTTTTGCTAAATATGATGATTATTGCGATCGGCCTTATGGTTGGTTTTTTAATTCGTAATTTCTTTATTTTCCGCTAATGCAGCCCTAGATCAAGGCACCGCTGCTATATGGAGCTTTAACATGATCAAACATCCCCCCGACAAAATCGGGTTGGAAACGGCCGCCATTCTGCTTGATATCGAGGCCGTCCTGATTGCTTCCGATACCCCGTTTACCCTGACGTCAGGGCGAAAAAGTCCTGTCTATATTGATGGACGGCGTTTGATCTCCTTCGTCGAGGAACGACGTAAAGTTATCCAACACGCGGCAAATATCCTAGAATCCTGTCCGGCCGAATTACTGGCTGGCGGTGAAAGCGCCGGTATTCCTTATGCCGCCTGGCTGTCAGAAGCGATGAACAAACCTATGCTTTATGTCCGCAAGAAACCTAAAGGCTTTGGCCGTATGGCACAGATCGAAGGGGTTTTCACCAAAAACCAGAATGTCATGCTGGTTGAGGATCTGACCACTGATGGCGGTACCAAAATTGAATTTTGTAAAGTCTTGCGTGATGCCGGCGCAAAAGTTACCGATATTTTCTCGGTCTTTTATTACGACAGCTTTCCCGAGGCTGAAACAGAATTCAGCGCGGCAGGACTAAATTTGCATTACCTGACCTCCTGGAAATACATTTTGCAAGCCGCGGCGGATAAAAATAAAATCGCGCCGGAGACCGTGAATGATCTTCAGGTTTTTTTATCTGATCCTGTTCAGTGGTCCTTGAATGCCGAGAAACGGGTCTGATTTCAGCCCTGTCTTTTCAGCTTTGGCTTTAATGGGAACTGTTACCAACAATACGTGGTTGATCAAGCTTTTGCAGAATCGTTAGGTAATTCACTATATCATTAATATTAATAATACCTACCAGCTGTTTGTTAGTCGTCACCAACAACATCGGCTGACTGAGACGCTGCATTGAATCAAGCACTTCCGAAGCCGACGTCATCGGCGATACCGTATCCAGACGCCCTACCGGAATCATTTGTGAACGAATATGTGTCCAGCTCCATTTCTTACGGTCAAGCTCCATAATCGCTTGCACCGAAATCATGCCCACCAGCCTGCCATGGTCAACAACCGGAAAATTCTGCTGATAATGCTTATAAACATATTGATCAACAAAATCAGCCAGAGTCAGATCGGGAGAAACACTGATATAATCGTTCTTCATAAAATCACGGACGGTCTGGCCTGCTAGTAATGACCAGGATTCAGTCTGGCGCACTGCATATTTACCTGCGCCCAGCATAAATATCCCTAGCAAACCTAACCATAATGCCCCAACAATATCATTGTAAAAAGTCAGACGGTAACAGCCATAAGCAATTAAGACATACGCAAAAATTTCGCCCAGATCCGACGCCCAGCGCGTTGCGATAACAAGATTACGTTTATAACCCCAGATCAATGCCCGCAGCGCCCGTCCACCATCCAGAGGAAAGGCCGGAACCATATTGAAAAAGGCCAGTAGATAATTAATATAGCCCAGATAATAAAGTGTCTGCGATACGGGGCCAACCGAAAAATACATCGCCCATACCCAAGCCGTTGCCGAAAAGAACAGCCCCATTAGAAAGCTCATAATCGGCCCGGCAATCGCCATCATGAATTCCCCCTTAGGGTGGCTGGGCTGACCTTTCATTTCGGCAACACCACCAAAAATAAACAGCCGGATACTCAAAATCGGCATATCATAATATTCAGCAATCACCGCATGAGCCAGTTCATGCGCCAATATCGAGACAATTAACCCGACCAGAGACCAAACAGCCATATGGCGGTATGTCGATACATCATATCCCGGGAAATCTACCGGGAATACATTGGTCATCAATGTCCAGGCAATTAAAATTGAAATAAAGATCCAGCTGCTGTCCGCTTTGATCTGAAAGCCAAAAAAGCGGAATATCGTTACCGGACGGGAAATCAGCACTTTTTTTATCCTTTTCAATAATAACAGACATGTTATTGTGCGATGAATTCTTTAAAGTAGTCTAAATTTACGCACAAAAAAGCCTGATCAGTCAATGATAGCAGATAAATACCGCAGTATTGTTTTTCTAGTCGCTGTAATATTCCTATTACAGGCCTGCGATAGCATGAAAATGCCGTCTTTACCTGATATGCCCGATCTAACCAGTCCGACACAGCTTTTTAAACGCTATACTTCATCGCTTAAAAACGAAACAGAAGATCCTGTAACTGTCCAGCAGGAAATCAATCTTTCTTTACCAATTCTACACTGCCAAATACGTGAAGGAACCGCAAATTTTTCGGGCGAATGGTATGATTTTAAAAACACCGCCTTCGGCATTCGCCAGCAACAACATCAAAAGGTTACAATCCACAGAAAATGGGGGGATGAAACCACGCCGATCACTACCCATTTCGAAGATGGCGGTCAGAAACTTGTCCTTTGTGCCCTTAAACCTGTTATAGACAAAGCGGATAAGATTCTCTGCGCGAGCCTATACGCGCTTGAAGACGACTTTATCCATGGCATAAAACGAACTCTTGATATTCCGGAAGCCGTGCGCGGCGGGGTCATTGACTGTAAATATAAACCCTAGCCGGATTTATGAGATGGTGGCGGTTTGCGATCCGGTGTCGGGTTCCCTTGTTCCGGTCTTGTTTTATCGGCGATACATTCAAGCGCAAAAGATAGCAGCTCATCTCGCTCACAACGCGAATCAATGACACGCCAGAAATTACTGAAAACAATTTTCTCATCATTAAACTGACCGCTCAGGACAGTCGGGGTTACATCAGATGGATCTGCCTTGCGATTGCGGATGCGCTTTTTCAGCGTTTTCTGGTCAGCAGTCAGGAAAAACCCTGTTGCCGGAACGCCAAGGCTGGCAATCCGGTTTTCTACTTTTTCACGGCCCTGAGCATTCAGATAGGTGGAATTAGAAATCACGGAACGACCATTTTTAACGGCATTTTCCATCCGTCGGATCATTTCATCCGCGACCTTCAAATGCATTTCATAGAGATAAGCTTCGTCAGGCAATGGGGTCAAGGGATCAACACCCCAGAGTTCCTTACGAACGATATCAGCATCCAGAACAAGCCAGTTTTCTTCTTGTGGTAACGCTGTTTCAAGGGCGCGGGACAAGGTTGATTTTCCCGTGCCGGAATAACCACCAATAAGTATGATACGAGGTACATTGCTTTTTGCCATAACAACACATTAATGTTCTTAAAGTTTAAAGTCAAGTGACTAACAGCGTTAGCTGGGAAACAGTTCTCTAAAAACGCAGCGGAGTCTAAAAATTATTCGGCGGCAACGGATTTTATATGTGATTCTGTATAAACGGATATCGCATCGACCAGCTTTTCTAAATCCGCTTTTAATCTGATGAATTGGTCAGGCTGTTTTTCAAAACTGGTCTGGTCCATGTACAAGTCACGATTAATTTCCAGTTGCAGACTATGCCACCCCGCTGATGGCGCGCTGTAACGACGGATCAGCTCAAGCCCCTTATAGGGTGTATTAATGGCCACCTGATAGCCCATATCCTCGAGCGTTTCTTGGATAAAACGGGTAAACTCTATGGCGCAGCTGGTACCGCTGTAATCGCCAATCACGAAGTCAGGCAAACGGTTTGCCCGCCTGCTACCCCCCGTATGCGAGGGCATGGAATGACAGTTAATATGCCAGACAGACCCGAACTGTCCGGCCGTTTCTGTCAGCAGATTTTCAAGCTGTTGATGGTAAGGCGTATAATAAAACTTTATACGCTTCATGATATCATGGATGGTCAAAGAATGGTCATAGATCGACACAGATTTGCCGTCTTCGGTCAGGCCGATTTTACGGATCAGCCCGCCGCCGGATTTAACCTGTTCTGATAAATTTACAGGGTCCGGCCAGAAAGACTCCAGCATCTGTGGATCAATTTCATCTCTGGCACGGTTAAGGTCAATATAAGACCGGCAAAAAGCAGCCGTCAGCAGCGGCATGCCCTTATCAGTAACAAAATCGAATAATTCATCAACATAACGGTCGATCGTGCGGTCAAGATCGGCGGACTTACAGCTGAATTTAAAATCCTCCGGATAGACAAGTCCACTATGCGGACTATCAAAAACCACCGGCCATTTTTGTGCGGGCGGAACATAGACTTTATAGGATGGTAGATGCTCTAGGATCTGGATGCTCACTTGACCGCCCCCCTTTTTCACGCGTAAGATTACGATAGTCTATTTTACCAAGGATAGCGATCAAAATGACAGGCCCGCGATTGACCTCTACCCAGATGCTTGAAAAGCTAGTCGGCTTTGACACCACCAGCCATAAAAGCAATCTGGATTTTATGGATTTTGTCCGTAATTATCTGCAGGATCACGGTGTCGAGTCCGATTTAATTTATAACGAAGCCGGTACAAAAGCCAATCTGCATGCCTGTATTGGTCCGGCAGATGTTCCCGGAACTATCCTGTCAGGCCATAGTGATGTTGTTCCTATCGAAGGCCAGAATTGGGCCAGCGATCCATTTATCCTGCATGAAAAAGACGAAAAGCTTTATGGCCGCGGCACATCGGACATGAAGGGGTTTATCGCCGTTGCCCTTGCCAGCCTGCCGAATATCTGCGCGGCTGATTTAAAAAAGCCATTCCATTTTGCATTTTCCTATGACGAAGAAACCGGCTGTACCGGCGTTATCCCCCTGCTGGAATTTTTATCCGGTCACCTGGCTGTGAAACCGGAACTCTGTATCGTCGGTGAGCCGACATCCATGCGGCCAATCAATGCCCATAAAGGCGATCATAATGTTTTTTGTGAAATAACCGGTCATGAATGCCATTCTTCTTTGGCACCTTATGGCGTTAATGCTGTTGAATACGGCGCAGAACTGATCAGTTACATCAAAAAAATGACCCGCAGAATTGCCGCAGAGGGGCCTTTCAATACTGATTTTGATCCGCCCTTTTCGACCCTGCATGTCGGGGTTTTTAATGGCGGTACGGCGCTGAATATTGTGCCCAATCACGCCAGCATTGAAATCGAGATCCGCTCGATCCCCGAACAGGATTCAGACCAGATCGTTAATGAAATCCGTGAACACGCCTTTAGAATTCTTGAACCTCATATGAAAGACATTGATCCTAAAACCGGATTCAAATTCACTGATACTGTAAAGGTCCCGGCCTTTTCGATCGATCAGAACAGCGATGCCGTACAGCTTGTACAAAACCTGACCGGAGAGAACCAAAGCCGGAAAGTCAGCTTTGCGACCGAGGCCGGCCATTTCCAGTCACACGGCATTCCAACTGTTGTTTGCGGGCCGGGAAATATTGAACAGGCGCATAGACCAGATGAGTTCATTGAAAAGGAACAATTGGTCAAGTGTGAACGTTTTCTAAAAGAGCTTATAAAACATGCGATCTAAAATTTGAGCCTTAATTTTGCTAAATTATTTGCAATAGATGACTTGAAATTATGGCTCAGCCATGACACTCTTCAAATAATAAATTTCTGCCCCCATGGGCCTAACAATGAGGATCAGTATGTTGGATAAAATCAAATGGCAGGCCGTTACAGGCGCCGAAGTTGAGCCTTTCTTAAACGCTATCAACCCCATCAGCGGTAAATACACCGCCCGCCCGGAAAGCGTCAAAGTCGAATGGGGCCAGCCGCCTTTTTACGACTCAATTGCCCTTGTCCGCGTTAATGACACCTCATGGGGCAAGGAAACAGGTCCATTCTGGTTCCTGGCAAAACAGGGACAGATGTTCCATCTTGATGGTACCAGCGCACCGATCCATGATGCCAATGAAGCCGGTCCGATCAAATTGAACGAGGAAAACGTTCTCGATTATTTACGCTTTTTCTGCTTTTTCGTCCATGGCGATGAAGGCCCCTTCCTTATTCTGGAAGACATCAAGGATCCGGCAATTGACCATGACCGTCTTGATGACGCCACGCAAAAAGTTATCGAAGGCGCCATTACACCGGCCTCGTTTGAAGGCAAGGATGACAAAGGCCAGTATATCGCAAGCGCACTTGTCTTATATGGCGATGCTCTGTTTTCTGCCCGTTTTGCCCTCAGCGATGATGGTATGATCGAAATGACAGATGATGATCCGATCGCCGGTGATTTGCCGGTTAGCCCGTTTCGGCCAAAAGCCTGATTATTCCGGCCAGATCTTATGCATATTAGTTGGGATAGCCTGTCTATTGAAGACTGGTACCGTACCTATAATCACATCCCGAAAACAAATATTGTCCAGTCTTACGGCTATGCCGCTGCTGTCCGCACACTACATCAGCAAACGACCCGTTTTGGTGTAATCCGCGCGCGGGACAACAGTGTTCTTGGTCTGGTACAAATGCAGGAAATCCGCCTTTTCGGTCTTTTTCACCGTGTTTTTATTGATCGTGGCCCCTTATGGTGCGATCCCGCTCCCTTGCCCGAAACCCGCATAAGCTTCTGGACAGAAATTGCCCAAAGCTTTCCGGCACGATTTGGCCGTAAACGGCGTTTTATTCCCGAAACCGCGCTTGATCCTGATTTTACCGCCGCCTTTAAACGGCTTGGTTTTAAAAAAGCCGGTAGTGGTTATAAAACCATCTGGCTTGATCTGCGTTCGGATCTGGATGTTATCCGCAGTGGATTTCAAAGCACATGGCGCAATAAACTGCGCCGCGGCGAAGAAACCGACCTTATGGTTGAATGCGATGATAAAGGCATGATGCTCGATTTACTATTGGCCGCCTACAGCCATGACAAGGCCAATAAAAAATACCCTGGCACGACACCGGAATTCATCCGCGCCATGGAAACCATCCGCACCAAAGACGAATACAGCCTGATCCTGACCGCCTGTAAAGATAACGGCCCGCCAGTGGCAATGATGTATTTTCGTATCCATGGCCGCAGCGCCACATACCAAATCGGCTGGAGCAATGAGGAAGGCCGCGCCAATCGGGCGCATAATCTTCTGCTATGGCATGCCATCGTCATGTTAAAAAGTCGCGGTATCGACTGGCTTGATCTTGGCGGTATTAACCCCGAACAGGCCGAAGGCGTCACACGATTTAAAAAAGGCATTGGCGGTGACGTTTTTGAAACACTGGGCATCTATTCCTGACTTGCCCCTTGTCAAAATTCACGCTACATCTAGAACATGACAAAAAAGACAGATGATAAATCACAGATTATTGTACTTGGCGGCGGACTTGCCGGTTTAACCATGGCCGCCGTTCTGGGCAGTTACGGGCTGGCTGTTACCTGTATAGATCGTGAACAGCCCCAAACACAAACCACCGAACAGTATGATGGCCGGACCACAGCGATTTCTGCCGGATCGCAGCGGGTGCTGACAGCCATCGGTATTTGGAAAGATCTGGTCCCGCATGCCTGCCCGATTGAACAGATTCGTGTTGCGGACGGTAAAGCGCCACAGTTTTTACATTTCGACAGCCTGATGACAGGGCATGAGGCCTTTGGCTGGATCATTGAAAACCGCCTGCTCCGTCAGGCTTTAATGAATCATATTAAAACGCAGAAAAGCGTTACCCATATGACAGGCGCTGCGGCTGACAGCTTTGCCTATACCGATACCGGTGTTCAACTGACCCTTTCAAATGGCAAAACGATCGAGACCCCTTTGCTGATTGCAGCAGATGGCGTGCAGTCTAAAACACGTGACTGGCTTGGTATTGATGTCCGCCGCTGGTCTTATGAACAGGATGCCATTGCCTGTAATGTCACCCATGAATTATCCCATGAAAATATCGCGGTTGAACATTTCCTGCCCGCAGGGCCCTTTGCCATTTTGCCCATGACCAATGACGCCAAGGGTAACCACCGGTCTTCTGTCGTCTGGACCGAGCATGGCGGTGATGCCAGCCGTATCATTGCCCTGCCCGATGATGAATTTAACGATTTACTACAACAAAAATTTGATGGCCAGCTTGGCAAGATTGAATGCATCGCCAAGCCGCAAAGCTTCAGCCTTAGCCTGTGCCATGCCAAAAAGTATACCGCGCCCCGCGTTGCCCTGATTGCCGAGGCCGCCCACCGGATTCATCCGATCGCAGGCCAGGGACTGAATTTAAGCATGCGTGATATTGCCTGCCTTGCAGAAATCATTACCGATGCCAGACAATTGGGTCTCGATATCGGCAGTGTCTCGGTTCTGGAGAAATATGAACGCTGGCGGCGGCGCGATAATCTGGCCATGGCCGTCATGACCGACGCTCTGAACCGGTTATTCTCGAATAACTTTGCCCCGATACGTATCCTGCGCGATACCGGCCTTGGTCTGATTAACCGGTTGCCGCCCGCCAAACGGTTTTTTGAACATCAGGCCATGGGTCTATCGGGCAAGCTTCCGAAAATTATTCGCACCGGTAAGCTTTAAAACACTGATCCGGCTCAGCCCGCGATCAATTCATCAAGTTTTTTAAGACAAGCCGTCCGGCCCGGTTCAAAATCCTCGTCCAGCCACCATTGCTCAACCGCTTTCAGGGTCTGACCGAAATCCGGCCCCGGTTTCAAACCGCGTTCAATCAAATCATCCCCATTCACTGGTAACCGCGGCAGGCGGGTACGGATAATCAAATGGTACGGGGGAGTCACTTTCTCTACCGGCGTTTTATCGATCGCGGCTGTCATCAATAAATGGTTCAGGACATCTTCAATACCGTGCCGGTATATTTCCTGCCGCATCTGCGGGGCGGGTGTATCATAATCCAGCCGCGCTTTGGGATCACAAATCCGTATCAGGGTTTTACGATCAGCATTTGACAGTTTTAGCGCCGCCGCTATCTGTTCTGCCGCTTCAGCATCAAAGCCGATCAAACTTGCCAAGCGTCGCGGGATATAGGATTTGCCTTCAAAAGCCTGCTCGATACACACCAGATGTTCCAGATTCGCCGTATCGCGGGCCGATTTTAAAATAATATCGAGAATGCCGTCTTCTGCCATCATCCGCCAGACCACAGCGCAATTGGCCGCCTGCAACAGTTTCAGGATTTCAATCCGGATGCGTTCGGCGGACAGATTGGTCAGGTCTTTGGCCCCGTTCCGGCAGGCCATCCGCGCTTCGGGCAAAGGATCAGCCTTACCGTAATGGGCATGAAACCGGTAAAAACGTAATATCCGCAAAACATCTTCGTCAATACGGGATGTGGGGTCATCAATAAAACGGACAATCCCCTGCCGGGCATCTTCAAGCCCGTCAAAATAATCATAAATATCGCCGCGGATATTACAGTATAGCGCATTCATGGTAAAATCGCGGCGGCGGGCGTCTTCTTTCCAATTATCGGTAAAGGCGACGACCGCATGGCGGCCATCCGTTTCCACATCACGGCGCAGCGTTGTAATTTCATAATTGACGCCATCAACAACGGCGGTGATGGTACCATGCTCAATACCGGTCGGGATCGCCTTTATTTTGGCGTTTTTAAGACGGCGCATGACCTCTTCCGGGCTGTGCGAGGTTGCAATATCAATATCAAAAACGCTGTAATTCAGGATCACATCACGCACACAGCCGCCGACAAAGCGCGCCTCATCACCGTTATCATCGCTATCGCCGCACAGCGCCAACATCAGTTTCAGCGTTTCAGGGCTATCCATCCAGGCCGCCCGGCTGAGTTTTCCCACTGGGGTATCAGACATCTGTTCTCCAAAAAAGCACGGCAAGAATTTTCCATTGCCTAAAATTCTGTTACGTTCATACTACATGTTATAGCCTAGCTACGCTTTATTGAATATACAGGAAAACCATGACCGAAAACACCGCCATTAAAAAAGACATTTCAGAAAAGTTTGAAGCCTTCCATGACGATCTGCGGATTATTGATAAGGAAATTCAAAAATTCATTCTGGGGCAGGATCAGGTTATTCGTCTTAGCCTGACGACTATCCTGTCCGGCGGCCATGCGGTTTTGATTGGCCTGCCCGGTCTGGGTAAAACCCGTTTGGTGCATACGCTAAGCAAAGTTATGGGGCTGGACACCAAACGCATTCAATGTACGCCTGATTTAATGCCTGCCGATATTCTGGGCTCTGAAATTCTCCAGCAGGATCAAGACGGCCAGCGTCATTTCCGCTTTATCGAAGGGCCGGTCTTCTGTCAGCTGTTAATGGCTGATGAAATAAACCGCGCCAGTCCACGGACACAATCGGCCTTGCTTGAGGCGATGCAGGAGTCCCGCGTGACCATTGCCGGACACAGCCGCGATTTGCCAAAACCTTTCCACGTTCTGGCAACCCAGAACCCGTTAGAGCAAGACGGCACCTATCCCCTACCCGAAGCCCAACGCGATCGTTTCCTGATGCAGATTGATGTCGGTTATCCCGATCTTAAACAGGAAAAAGCCATGGTTCTGGCGACCACCGCCGGCGTTGAAAGCGCACCAAAATTACTGTTTTCATCTGATAAACTGATCGAATTGCAACATCTGATCCGTGAAATACCGGTTGGCGATGCGGTGCTACAGGCCGCTTTAACGCTTGTGCGGGCCTTACGCCCCGGCAGCGAGTCAACCAAGGATGTCCGTGAATATGTTGAATGGGGTCCGGGGCCACGTGCCTCGCAGGCCTTGATCCAGACGGCCAAAGCCTATGCGCTATTGAATGGCAGGACAACACCAGCGGTCGAGGATATCAAGACCCTGGCCATTCCGGTATTGAAACACCGCATGGCTATCACCCTGTCCGCCCGCGCGCAGGCCGTAACCGTTGATGACCTGATTTTAAAAACAGTTGAAAGCCTGTAACGGGTTTTTAAGCCGCCTTGGTTTCAAACCAGAATTCGATCTGTTCGGTTGGTACGGCGCATTGCGCTGAATGCATAGCCTCGGCCGGTATATGATACCATTCACCGGTTTTATAAGTATAGGCCGTGCCCTCGATGATCAGGGTCATTTCACCCTTGGTCACAACACCGTAATTCTCGGTATCATGTTGATGGGGTTCAATATCGGCGCCGGCAGGATAGCTGGCAAAGAACACTTTGCAATTATCAGCATCCATTTTGAACGCATCAAATCGACATTTATGCGGTTGTAGTGATTTTATTTTATCGGGAAAACTTTCAAACTTCATAACGGCTTCTTATCTTTGTTGATCCTTTAATGCCGTATTATATCGCGATTATGATTATTTTTGAAGCGGATAGTCCACCAATGGCATATAAATCGAGCCCTTCTCGCTAAGATGGCTTTCATACAGGGAAAATTTATCCGCCGTAAAAGATGGTAGCTCCAGCAGATTATGCGCTTCGATAAAACCCGCAACCTTATTCAGCGGCGCTTTATTCATTCGGGCCAACGTAATATGCGGTGTAAAGCGACGACGTTCGACATCACATCCGGCGCTTTTGACCACCTGATCGGTTTTCTTTTTTAACTGTAACAAGGCCTCTGTTTTCTCGATACCAGCCCAGAGGATTTTAGGTTCTTTGTGCTTACCGGTTTCAAAACTGCCAACACCGCGCACCGTGACCGGAAAAGTCTGAAAATCAATGTCCTGCAGAATTTCATCAAGAATTTCCAGATCTGTTTCCTCGACATTACCCAGAAAATTAAGCGTGATATGCATATTATCACGGCTCTGCCAACGGGCACCCGGAATACCGGCCTGCAGCGGTACCAATGCCTCGGCAATATCATCAGGGATCGGGAGAGCCAGAAAAGCGCGTTTCATAGAAATCACCGTTCGCTTGGATTGGGATTATCCCGATGAACAGCATCAATCGCCGCGATAACCTCATCATCCAGTTTCAAATCAACAGCAGCAATATCGGATTTCAGCTGTTCCATCGTTGTCGCACCAATAATATTGGCCGTGACATAAGGCCTGCTATTCACAAAGGCAATCGCCATCTGCGCCGGATCAAGACCATAACGGTCAGCAATCGCGACATAGGCCTGGGTTGCCTGCTCGGCACGGTAACTGTCATAGCGGCTGTAACGGTCATCAATTGATTTTGATGAGCCTTCCGGTAATGCGCCGCCAAGATATTTACCGCTTAACCGTCCACGTCCGGTCGGGGAATAGGCTAGCAGCCCGCAATTCTCCTGCATCGATATTTCCGCCATGCCGATATCATAGGCGCGGTTCAAAAGACTATAGGGGTTCTGTACAGATTGAATTCGCGGCAGATTATATTTTTCTGCCAATTGCAGGAATTTCATCATCCCCCAGGGCGTTTCATTGGACAGGCCGATATGGCGGATTTTACCGTCTTTTATTTTGTTATCGAGCACCTGAAGCGTATTTAAAATCTGATCAGCCGCAACTGTATCATGCATGTTGTCCTGATAATCAAGACGACCAAAGGAATTAACTTTCCGCAAAGGCCAATGCAACTGGTAGAGATCAATATAATCGGTCTGCAAGCGTTTCAGGCTGTTATCCAGCGCTTCTGTAATGCTTTTATCATCAAAGCCGGTATCGGCATTCCGTATCCAGCTATTGGTGGTCGGTCCGGCAATCTTACTGGCCAGAATAATCTGGTCACGTTTACCTGATTTTTGAAACCAGCTGCCAATGATTTCTTCGGTGCGGCCATAGGTTTCGGCTTTGGGCGGAATGGCATACAGCTCGGCCGTGTCAAAGAAATTGATTCCCTGATCTACAGCGTAATCCATTTGTTCATGGCCTTCGCTTTCCGTGTTTTGCGATCCCCAGGTCATCGTGCCAAGGCAGATCAGGCTAACATCAAGATTGGTGGTGCCAAGTTTACGTTTTATCATGCTTATCCTTATTCGTTTTTTAGTAAGTTTTCGACCAGTGGTAAAAGATTATCGGCAATAATCCCGGTTCCTTTTTCATTGGGGTGAATGCGATCCTGTTGATTTAGATCCGGATCCATGGCCACGCCTTCCAACAAAAATGGATAATATGTGACATTAAACTGTTTGGCCAGCCGCGGGTATAGCGCATCAAAACGCTTTGTATAAACAGGGCCGCTGTTACGCGGTGCATACATACCCAGCAATATTACGTCCAGATTACGGCGCTGTAAAATTTCAAGCATGCCGGTTAAATTCTGTTCGACCAGATCAGGATCAATAAAGCGCATGGCATCATTCGCCCCAAGGCCAAGCATGACAATATCAGGCTCGTTCTGCAACACCCATTCCAGACGATTAAGCCCGCCTGATGTGGTTTCACCCGAAAGACCGGCATTGATAACATCAACGTGATAGCCCTTGTCCTGTAATTTCTTTTCGAGCTTTTCAGGGAAAGCATCGCCATTTGGCAATCCCTTGCCCGCAGTCAGACTATCACCAAAAGCCAGAATTTTCACCGGATCCGCCAGCGCGGTCAAAGGGTGAAAGAATGCAAAAAAAGTAAAAATAGCAACCAGATAGACCTTGAAGCGCGGCAGAAACGTGCCATACTTTGTCTCGTGGGCAAACAAGCAGGTGTTATGGGCAATGGTGGACAAATCTTCTCTCCCGACAGATGACGAGCAACAGGTTCTAAATAAAAATAGCGCAAAAGCGGATCAAAAACCACTCGTGTCGATGAATAATATCAAACTCAGCCTCGGTAGCGAAGCTGGCAAGGTTGATATTTTACGTGGTATTTCTCTGGATATCGCCGCTGGTGAACGGTTAAGCATCGTTGGCCCTTCCGGTTCGGGTAAAACAACATTATTGATGGTCTTGTCAGGTTTGCAAATGCCGACATCAGGCAGCGTCACCATTGCCGGCGCCAGTATTACCGATATGAATGAAGATGAACTGGCCGCCTTCCGCCGTGATAATATCGGTATTGTCTTTCAGAATTTTCATCTGGTTCCGACTATGACCGCGCTTGAAAATGTTGCCACACCGCTGGAATTTGCCGGTGACCGTGATGCCTTTGCCAAGGCTGAAAAAGTTTTACAGGCCGTCGGTCTTGGTCATCGCCTGACCCATTACCCGGGGCAATTGTCCGGCGGTGAACAGCAACGCGCCGCCCTTGCCCGCGCTCTTGTCGGCCGCCCGAAACTTTTACTGGCTGATGAGCCGACCGGTAACCTTGATGGTGATACCGGCGAGAAAATTATTGAACAGCTTTTCCATCTGTCCAAGGAAAACGGCACAACACTAGTGCTGGTTACACATGATATCAGCCTTGCCGAACGATGTGACCGGCGCATTCATATTGCTGACGGGGTTCTTGAATAATGGGTGATACGGGCTTAGCCATACGGATGACGCGGCGCGAATTGCGCTCGGGCCTGAAAGGTTTTTATATTTTTCTGCTGTGTTTGATTCTGGGGGTGGGGACCATTGCCTCGGTCCGGTCACTTTCAAGCGGTCTCTTACAAACACTGGAAGCTAACGGGCGTTATATTCTAGGCGGTGACATTGCCCTTAGAACCATGTTCGAACCGGCGACGCCCGAACAAATCAAATATCTAAAACAGAAAATTGGCCCGACCACCGTTGTCGCCGAAACCCGCGCCATGGCCCGTACTGCGGATGGCGATAAAGCCAATCTGGTTGAACTTAAAGCCATTGATGTTTTCTATCCGCTTTACGGCGATTTTGTCTATCGTGATATTGACGGTAACCTGCGCCGTGAAAGCCAGAATCTTTCCACCGATCTTCTTCCGACCTATGATCCGAAAACCGATCAGGAGCATGATGACTGGGGCGCCTTTATCGAACCCGAGCTGACCGAGCTTATCGGTGTTGGTCTGGGCGATGATATCATCATCGGTAAACAGCGTTTTACTATCAAAGGCATTATCGAGAAAGAGCCTGATCGTCTGAGCGGCCAGCGCTTTAGCTATGCGCCGCGGGTCATGATCAGCCGCAATGCGTTTGATCTGACCGGTTTGAATAAAGCCGGCAGCCAGATTCAGTATTATCACAAGGTCATGTTATTCGGTGAAGCCCGTTTTGAAAAACTGCCTGAAATCCAACAACAGATTAATGATGCCTTCCCTGATGCCACCTGGCGCGGCCGTAATTATTTTAACGCTTCACCTACCATCGAGCGTTTTATCGATAAACTGACCCTGTTTTTATCATTGGTCGGTCTGACGGCTCTTTTGGTTGGCGGCGTTGGCATCGGCAATGCTGTCCGTAGCTATCTTGAAGCAAAATACACCAATATCGCTACCTTTAAATGCCTTGGCGCATCACGAAAGCTGGTCTTCAAGATTTATTTTCTGCAAGTCATGTTGATCGGTATGGTTGGCACGATCATTGGCTGTTTGATCGGGGCACTCGTGCCTTTTGCCATCGCACCATTTTTGGCAGAAAAACTGTCTTTGAATGAAAGCGTGGTTAGTATTTATCCAGCTGATCTGATGCTGGCGGCCCTGTTTGGCATGCTGACGGTTGCCTGTTTCAGCCTGTACCCGATTGGCCGCGCCTGCGAAGTCCGCGCGGCCGATCTGTTCCGCTCTGCTGTGACCATAGAAAAGAAATGGCCGGCGCTGAATATTATAATCGGTATCTTTATAACGATACAGGCGCTTGCGCTTCTGGTCATTGTCAGCGCCAGTGACCAACTGCTGGCGACCGGTTTTGTGATCGGCACACTCGTTACCGTTATTGTCTTTCTGGGTGTGGCAGCGTTGATCAAGCTGGCGGTAAGACCATTGCGTCATACCCCAAGCCCATCACTGCGGTTTGCAATATCCAATCTCTACAGACCAGGTAATATCACGAATAATCTTGTCCTGTCACTTGGGCTGGGACTGACAATTTTTGTCGCTATTGGTCTGGTTGAATATAATTTCTCGCAAAAGTTACAGGAAAGTACCAATACGGATATGCCGTCTTTCTTCTTTCTGGATATTCAACCTGATCAGGCTGAGCCATTGCGGGATATTCTTGAAAACACGCCGACAGCCCGAAACATTCGCATGCTACCGATGTTACAAGGCCAGATCACCCATGTGAATGATATACCGGCAGAGGACGCCTATCAGGACACTGGTGACCGCTGGGTGCTCAGCCGTGACCGGCGCATGACTTATACCAGCGAAATTCCGCCAACCAGTGAAATCCTTGAAGGCGAATGGTGGCCGGAGGATTATAACGGCCCGCCTGTTGTCTCTATCGCGACCGAGGTTGCCAATGCTTTTGATATCGGCGTCGGGGCCGAACTGACCCTTAATATTATGGGTAGGGATATTAATGCGACAGTTGCCAATGTACGAGATATTGACTGGGGCAGTTTTGCGATGAATTTTGCCATCACCTTTGCGCCCGGGACACTGGAATCGGCACCGGCCACCTATGTAACGACGGTCGCTATGGATAAAAGCGCTGAAATGAAAGCGCAGACCGACATTGCCAAAGCCTTCCCCAATATTACCACTATCCGCGTTCGTGATGCCCTGAACCTTGCCAATTCAATTCTGGAAGCCATTGCCCAGGCCGTGCGTTACAGCGCTGCTGTCACCTTACTTGCCGGTGTTCTGGTCTTGGCTGGTGCCATTGCCGCCGGACAAAAAAGACGTATTTATGATGCGGTGGTCTTTAAAGTTCTGGGTATTGATCGCAAACAAATGATGCGGGTCTTTCTGGCCGAATATTTCATGCTCGGCCTTATTACGGCGTTGGTTGCCTGCGGAATCGGCACGCTCTGCGCCTGGTCGATCCAGACCTATGTCATGGAGATGGGCTGGCGCTTTAGCTTTATGGCTGTATTCTCGGTCGCTTTCGGGGCACTGGTTTTATCTGTGCTTTTTGGCATGATTGCGACCTGGCGCATTTTAGGCGTACGACCAGCCCCCTATTTGCGAAATGAATAAGGTCTGGTCATAAATTTTCTTTTATAGGAAATTCCGGTTTTAGTTGATGAAACCCGCAAAAACACTATATAATAGAAAGATAACAGTTTTCAAAAGGAGAAAATAAATATGGCACTTAACCCGAATACGGGCGAACATAGCCGCGGTTACGCTTCTGCAAAATCAAGAATCTTTGATGTCGGCCTGCAAGCCCACATGCAGAAAGTTTATAAAGTCATGTCTTTTGGTCTGGTAATGACCGGTATCGTCGCCTTTGGCGTTGCGACTTCCGAAACCATGACCAACCTGATTTTTAACACCGGATTTAAATGGGTGGCGCTGTTTGCCCCCTTGGCCATTGTCTGGTTTGGTTTCACACCACAGCGGGCGGCCCGCATGTCAACCGGCAAGCTGCGCGGCATGTTCTATCTGCTGTCAGCGATTTACGGTCTGACCTTTGCTGCCATCTTCCTGATCTTTACCGCAGACAGTATTGCGCGGGTCTTTTTCATTACTGCCGGTATGTTCGGCGGGATGAGCATTTGGGGATACACCACCAAAAAAGACCTGACCGGCATGGGGTCCTTCCTGATGATGGGTCTGATCGGCCTGATCATTGCCAGCGTTGTGAATATCTTTATGGGCTCCAGCCTGATTCACTTCATGGTTTCGGTTATGGGAGTTCTGATCTTTACGCTGATGACGGCCTTTGATACCCAACGGATCAAAGAAAGCTATTCGCAGCATTACGGTGAAGACAGCAATGACAAAATGGCCACCTTGGGTGCCTTGTCATTATATTTGAACTTTATCCTGCTGTTCCAAAGTCTGATGCACCTGTTTGGCGAACACAGATAATCTTTCAAAACTGTGATTTTAAAAAGCCCCGGAACCCCCGGGGCTTTTTTTCGTTTATGATTGTAAGAAAACAGTTGCATTTTACCATTAAAACAATTTAAAATTGCTAGATATTCAAGTAAACAATTTAAAACCAAGTATTAAAATGATCAATGAAGCCACAATAAACGATCCTGATTTTTATGGACAGTCTGCTATTATGCAGACTGTCTTCCGTCAAATTGACCGCGCCGCACAAAGCGATGCACCTGTATTAATTACCGGAGAAACCGGCACAGGAAAGGAACTGTGCGCACGGGCGCTTCACAAAAAAAGTCGCCGTACAGCAAGGCCTTTTATCGCCTTGAACTGTGCTGCAATCCCGACTGATCTGTTCGAAAGTGAAGTCTTTGGCCATGATCAGGGGGCGTTTACCGGCGCTATTTCAAAACGTACCGGCGCCGCTGTCCTTGCCGATGGGGGTACATTCTTTCTTGATGAAATTGGTGAACTTAAACCACAGTTACAAGCAAAATTACTACGGTTTTTGCAAACAGGTCATGTGCAAAGAATCGGATCAAACGCTATCATTAAAACCAATACTCGGATTATCTGCGCGACCAATCGCATTCCATGGGAGGAAGTCCTTGCCGGGCGTATGCGGGAGGATCTGTATTACCGCCTGCATGTCGTGCCGATTGATATGCCACCCTTACGGCAGCGTGATCAGGACATGATTATCCTTGCAGATTATTTTCTGCAAAGGTTTAACAAGGCCGAGAATAAAAATTTTAACGGTTTTCATGCCGCCGCCCGGGAAAAAATCTGCCATTACCATTGGCCGGGTAATGTCCGGCAATTGGAAAACATTATACGCCATGCCGTCGTTATGCATGACGGGCCTTTAGTCACAGCCGATATGCTGGCGCTGCCCTCGGCCTCTTTACCCGATGATCAGGACAATATCCACATCCATCCCACCCATAAGGCTTTTTCAAAAATATCATTCATCAAACCGCTGGCGCAGGCGGAACGCGAATTTATCAATGCCGCCATTAGCCTATGTGATGGCAACATTCCCAAAGCTGCCGCCCGTCTTGAAATTTCTCCCTCGACAATATATCGTAAAATTCAAGCCTGGCAGGGCATGAAATAAATTGACATAATTGCGTTTTCGCGCTATTATAAGCCCTGTAATTAATGGCGGTTAACAGGATGTGGAAATAGCAATATGACAGGTAAAAAAGACGATTTTAAAGCAGTTCCCGGCTTGGTATGGCCCGATCATGCACCTGATGGTACACCGCTTAATAATAACAGTAAATTCACTGGCGATACCGGCAGCGCTGGCGTTAGCGCTGACCTGCCGCCTAAGAATAGCGATTCACCCGGGGTTTCCGCCGATCTGCCCGGTAATTTTAACAAAAAATCCGGTAAAGGTCCTAAAAAAACCCGCAGCCCTAAAACAACCAAGCAAAAAATCCGCCGCGTTCTGCTTTGCTCTGCGGTTGGGCTTGCAGCCGGATCATGGGGCTATAGCCAGCATCTGAATGATTACCAGAAAGAATGGATATCCGATGCGATGAGCACCGAGGCCTCGCGCGCAAAAGACAGCTACGCTATCCCGCTCACCGGTGGCGAACTTTCTGTATCTCTGCCCATGAGCATGGCAAAGCGTTATAATCTGGGTCAATTTGTGCCTTCAGCAGCGCTCGAAAATGCACAGGCTGAAATGGATAATGTCGAAAAAAATACGCAAGCTCTGCCCGGATTCGATGACGTCGATTTCTCGACCGAGGCCGGACGCACAGCCGCCTATGAAAAAACCCTGCAATCCTTATGGGATTTCGAAAATCCACTTATTGCAGAGCTACAAAATACCGAAGATCATGCCACCAGCTATATTGCCCGCGAATTTGTGGAAATGGATGGCTTCAGAGCGCGCTTCACATCAGAAAACGAGCGCGTTTCCGTCCATGCCGCCATCTTCCTTAGCCTGAAACTGGGCGGCCATGAAGAACATGCGGCCATTGCCTATAAAGAATTGAACGAGGCCTATAAAGTGCCACGTATCATGCAGGAGAAAAACGAATTGCGTATTGAACGCAGCGCTGCAAAAGCTGTTCGCGACACATCCCATCAACGCGCCCTGATCTGGCCACGGGCGGAATTCTTCCATCAGGATATGGCGACAGCACAATATGAAGCCCGCGAAGATATTTATGAAGCTGCGGCACAAGCCGTTCTACAGCAAATGAACATTCCACCCGTACCGCTCATTATCGCCCAGCAAGAACAGCTGAACCAAATGATGCCGAAGGCACCGGAGACTAATTATAACGCAACGGCACAGGCAAATCCTTTTGCAATTGGTGATGAAGTGATTGCAGTTAATTATGATGACCAGACATTAAAAGCCCCCGCCTCGACCCCGAGATTTCACCGGGACAGCATGAATCGCTGGGACGCGCATAACTGGCTTGAGGTCGGTACTGCAGCGGTTGCCAAAGCTGCCTATCAGATTGATGCCCAGCGTCACGCCGAAAAATTCCTGATTGGGTATTACACACCGATAGATGATGAATATGGCTTTGGTGTTGCATCTGCGATGGATGAAATCGCCAAACGGTCCGGTATGGATGTCAACACCAATCAATCCACCATATCTAAAGCCGCCGAAGATTTCAGCGCTAACTTTATGATACAATACGAAGAACAGGAATATCGTCAAGGAATGCGGGCAATGGGTAAACAGCCTGACTTACTCAGACGTTTTAAGTCTTGAAATAACATCACGGGTAAGGTATACCTAGCTCACCAATTTGGATGGCCTATAACACTCCTCATCCAAAGACGGGCCCGTAGCTCAGCTGGGAGAGCGCCTGCATGGCATGCAGGAGGTCGTCGGTTCGAACCCGATCGGGTCCACCATTTATTCTTAAAAATCTCGACTTTTATATCAGCCTTAAGGCAGGGCATGTATTCTGATCGTCCGGAAAGAACCAATCCCTCCATCCGTTTTATCGTATCAAGGTGCTGTTCAATATGCGGCAGAACACGGCTTGCATATTGGCGTAATATCGCGCTATCCCCTTCTTTGGTATATCCTGAATATAAATTGATGGCATTTTTGTGAAGGGTAATCTGGTCATCAATATACCGTGGTTCGAATTGATCGGTCTGGGTATTTTGTAAGGCTTCCAGCCTTAACTGATATTTACGGTTTAAATTTTCAGGCGGTGTCAGCTGATTTAAATCGGCAGCGGATAAAGATTGTTGAAGATGATCGGTCGCACGTTTATGCCCCTTATGGATATGTCGGGCATATTGGAGAACGGTTTCATTATAAGCATGCTTCTGGGCAAGTTTACTGGTTTTTATTGCATACATATTTATCTGGCCGGCTTGATCAACAAAATCCTTGGTCGAAAAAGACGGATCATTATTTTTTTGATGTGTAAAGCTAATCTGGGTTCTGACACCCGCTTTGCTTTGAGCCTGAGCCGTCATCATTAAAGTCGCGGCTATAAGCAACAATGACATTGTTAAAGCAAGAAAGCTTCTCATCACAAATATCCTTATGATTGTTATCTATAACAACAAACAACCTGATAAGGGGATAAGTTCGAGGCTAGCGGTTTTTTATCTGATCTTCACTACCAAAAAAACGTTTGAACAGGTAATGCGATGGCAGATAAACAACGATCATCAATGTAATCCACATACCGGCCAGATATAGCGGTAAAGGCATTTCAGGTATAAAATCCGGCCGGACGACCCAGTTTATATTCTTACCGTCAGGCACAAAAACCCGCGTAACCGGAAGAACAATGGCCGCCACGACCATCTGGTATTTCAAGGCTTGCGGATCATAGCCATATTTCCACAGCATATAAATAATTACTGCCGGCATCGGAAAATGAAACAATGACAACAGCCGCAGCCACAAAGCAATCGTGTCATCAAACATATAATCGGCAATCGTAAACAGATGCCCGCCAGAGAAAAAACCAAGCATCCAGATAATTTCCAGCAACAGAACAGAAATCGCCATCATACTGGCCAGCAAACGGCTGCCCATCCATAAGGCCGGAACCATAACAATCATGGCAATATCCGAAAACCATAACAGGTTACTTGGCCCGTATTGGTACCAATAAATCGGCACAATAAAAACGACCATCAATGTATAGGACAGTTTAATCCATAACGGTACCGGATCTGTTTTAGGGGATGTAACGTTTCGCATCTATGGGGTCATAACTACTTTGATACAGGAATCATTTTTACCACGGAATTTTTTATACATATCTGGGCCATCTTCCAATGTTCCGCGATGGGTAATGATATAAGACGGGTCAACCTTACCCTGTTCAATCATATCAAGCAAGGGACGCATATAACTGTGCATATGGGTCTGGCCGGTTTTAAGTGTCAAAGCCTTGTTCATGATAGCGCCGATTGGTACAAGCCCGCTACCCAGATACACACCCGGAATAGATATTGTCCCACCCTTACGGCAACAGCGGATAGTTTCGCGCAGCACACGTGGACGGTCTTTCATTAAATGGGTTGCCAACTGGACTTTCTCTGCCACTTTGCTAAAGGTTGACGCGCCATGAGCCTCGGCGCCGACAGCGTCAATACAACGATCCGGCCCTCGGCCGGCAGTCATGCTTTGTAATTCTTCATACACATCTTTGTCATCAAAATTTATGACTTCAGCATTACCTTTTTTTTCGGCAAGCTTAAGACGTTCCGCAACGCAATCTATGGCAATCACCCGCCCCGCACCCATCATCCACGCGCTTTTGATGCAAAACTGTCCTACAGGCCCGCAGCCCCAGATAGCAACCGTATCACCTTTTTCTATTTCGGCATTTTCGGCCGCCATATATCCTGTCGGGAACACATCGGATAATAAAAGAACCTGTTCATCCGTCAAATCAGATTCAATTTTAAGCGGGCCGACATTGGCAAAAGGTACCCGTACATATTCAGCCTGACCACCTGGATATCCGCCCATCATATGCGAATAACCAAATAAGCCGGCAGGCGAATGCCCCATGACTTTGGCAGTTTTCTCGGCATTGGGATTGGATTCATCACACAAAGACCACAGCTGTTTATTACAGAAAAAACAATCGCCGCATGAAATTGTAAACGGAACAACAACACGATCGCCTTGCGTTAAATTTTTAACACCGCGTCCGGTTTCGACAATTTCTCCCATAAATTCATGGCCCAGAATATCGCCGTCTTCCATTGTCGGAACCATACCGTCAAAGATATGAAGATCCGACCCACATATCGCGGTAGCGGTTATTTTCAGGATAATATCATCATCATAAATCAGCTTGGGATCAGCAACGTTATCGCAGGTAATATCATTCTTCCCATGCCAGACAAGTGCACGCATTTTTCAGACCTCTGTTTGTAATATCCATCCACCAACGTGGTGACGGTATCAAGGTTCCGAAATATCATTCAACCGGCGGTGGTGTTATAAAATTGTGATAGCATTTGCAACTGCGCTTTTGCAAAGGCACTTTTGAAGGCATCATGAATACCGGCAACAGTATCCGTTTTAGCCTGCTGATGACCGGTGGTAGAGAATTTACGCTGCAACCCATCATGTCCGCGACCTGTCAGTAAAAAATCCAGCTGTACATGAATTTCCGGCATGGTTGCTGGATCATCTGTAGGGTAAACAGCTTCAAATCCACTGATACGGGTCTTTAAAAAATAGTCAGGCCGCATTTCTGTATCTTCGGATGTGACCGTTTCAAACAGCGCCGCACCGGACAATGTATCGACAAGCGCGTTCTGAACAATCAAGGGCAGAAAATCAACCCAGCGCGTGGCAGAATAATAATCAAGCCGTCCTGTTGTATTGACCAATGCAACCCGATAACTGTCAAGCGCAGCATCTGCGGTTGGATACTGCACAACCAAATGCCCTGACATATATGTGGAGTGGGAAGCCGGTTTACTCTGATCCACCGGATATAACATCAGCATTCTGCCCTGACCGCGGTCTACAGGATTAAAACTGCAGGCTGATGAAAAAAGAACAAGGATGATCAATAAAATATTTTTCATTCGCGAAGCTCATACCCCTGATGTTTTGACCGGCGCAGCAAAAGCGATGGATCTTCACGCAATGTTTTGGCCAGTAATTTATATTCCCGCAAAGTGATTTTAGCCTCGATCAACGCGCCATCAAGATTTCGCATGATATCCTCAACGCTTTCCTGATTGGTCTCGGCCATAAGATCATCAAGACTATCCAGAATAGAGGATAGGGTTTTAAGATTACGATCGCTGAGCATAAGATTAATCCGGTCACCAACCGTCGATATTTTTCCTAAAATTTCAGGCGCGCTGGTCAGCGCCGCGTGAAGATCAGAAGGCTGCGATGGAATTTCAAGATAATCGCCGTCTTCATCCGGATATAAATAAACCGGTGGTTGATCAGGGCGTGTATTTTGTAAAAAGATATATGACGTGCCGGTAATGCCCTGTAAACGGACAGAAGCAACCGTATCTTCACGGATCGGTGCAGATTTTTCAATATCTACCAGAACCTCAATCGCATCACTTTGGTAAGAATGAAAACCTATTGTGGAAACATAACCGACATCAATACCTTTATAGGTTACGCGGGATCCTTCCGTCAGGCCGGAAACGGCACCATCAAAATAAATGACATAGCGATAATATTTATCAGACTTATCCGGCAGGATAAACATAGATAGAAAATAAACAAAGCCGGCGATGACCAACAAAAAGAATACGCCGACCCTGAAATAATATTTATCCGTTTCCATTTTTGCCTGCTTTCCCGCTTTTGCCTTGTTGAACAGCGCGCGCCCGCTCGCCATGGAAATAATCCTGCATCCAGGGATGCTTGTTTTTCAGGTGATCTTCCAGCGGCCCAAGTATGATTTTTTTATCGACCAATACAGCAACACGATCACAAACTGCATACAGACTATCAAGATCATGCGTAATCATAAAGACCGAAATGCCCAGCGCATTAACAAGATCCCGCAGCAAATGATCAAACTTGGCAGCTGCAATGGGATCAAGCCCCGATGTCGGCTCATCCAGAAACAGGATTTTAGGGTCAAGCGCCAAAGCCCGCGCCAGCGCGGCCCGTTTAACCATCCCCCCTGAAAGTTCGGACGGATATTTATGCGCAGCTTCGGGTGCCAGACCGACCATCGACATTTTCATCATTGAAATCCGGTTTATCATACGATCCGGCAGCTCTGTATGTTCCGATAGCTGGAAAGAGATATTCTCAAGCACGGTTCTGTTTGAAAATAACGCCCCGTTCTGAAACAAGACACCCCAGATTTTTTGCATTTCCAAAAATTCTGTCGGTGACAATGTTGTAATATCTACACCTTCAACCTCGACCCGCCCTGAAGTGGGTTTCAAAAGACCGATAATAGAATTCATCAAAACCGATTTACCGCTACCCGAACCACCGACAACGCCAACAATTTCGCCCGGGAATATTTCAAAATCAAGACCATCATGGACAACATGATCACCGAACTGATTGACAATATCTATGGCACGGATCAAGGGTTCCATTAAACCCCCATATTGGTAAAAAGAATAGAGAATAGCGCATCAGCAATAATAACCAGAAAAATCGACTGGACCACTGCTGCTGTTGTATGCCGTCCGACATCTTCGGCTGAATTACGGACCTGCAGTCCTTGCATACAGCCAATCATACCGATAATCAGGGCAAAAACCGGCGCTTTAATCATACCGGTCCAAAAATGCTCCGGCGTGATAACCTCGCCCAAACGAGAGATAAATTGCGCCTGCGTAATATTCATCGCATAAGCGCCATAGGTATACATACCAAACAAACCGACGATATTAGCAACAAAGGTCAAAATAGGCAGCGCCACAACAATCGCGACCAAACGGGGAAGAATAAGGGCGTTAAACGGCGATACCCCCATGGTTCTCAAGGCATCAATTTCCTGATTAAGTTGCATGGTACCAAGCTGCGCTGCAAAGGCACTACCAGTACGACCGGCAACCATAATCGCGGTCAATAAAACACCCATCTCGCGTAAAATAGAAATCGTCACCAGATCAATTGTATAGATAGAAGCGCCAAAGTTACGCAGCTGGGTAGCCCCCTGATAGCCCATAACCAGTGCAATCGAGAATGCCATCAGCGAGACCACCGGCAAAGCCTTGTAACCAACTTCGTTTATGTGGAAAACAATACTGCGAAATCGCAATTTATCGCGCCCCAGAACAACACCGGCCCCCGCCATGACAAATTCACCGATCAATGAAATAATCTGACTGGCATTCCTTAGCCCTGCTATCGTTTTTTTACCTAACAGCGCAGTCATTTCTGACAAGGCATGGGATTTGTTTCGATCAGCATCCTGATCCGGACTGGTATCTTGCAAAGATCCGGCCAGTTTACACATCTGACGCTGGGTTTTTGAAAAATTCTTTAACGTGATTTCAAAACCACGGTCACGCAAATTTTTGATATACCAGGCCGCCGAGGTATCAAAATGTTCAAGATTGCGGCCATCAAAGGTCACCGGCTGCATCGGTTGCAGACTACGGGATAGCGCATCTTCAATCGCTGCCAGTGTGGTGACGCCCCAGACGCCCCGCAAATACAGAACAGAAGAAGGTTCGCCCTGCGCATCGCTTTCGAAATAAGGCGTGCCGGTCGTCATCCCGCCTCCTATATCTTTTCATCAACCTTGATCGACTGGGTTTTACGAATATGCGCATAATTAAGAATAGCGACAAAGAAGCTCCCGCCGACAAGGTTACCGATAATCGCATAAAACAATGTATGTCCGGTCGCGGCAAGGCTAATACTGTCGGTCATCAAAAGCGCGGTAAATAATTCCGCAGAACCGGCAATAGAGTGATGCAGCCCGCCAATCCCGATCAGAAAGGTAACAATATAAATCCCCAGAATCTGGGCACTTGATGTTGCCATAGACAAAATCAGCCAACTGCCTAGCGCCATCAGCCAGCCGGCCAGCATCGCGCTGATAAAGGTTTCAAAACCACTAAAGCCGACAAGATGTTCGGCAACATAAGCATATCCATTTTCCGCCTGAATAATCGGTTCGGCAAGGTTAAGCAAAATCGCACTGGCCGCGGTGCCGACAAGGTTACCGATCAGGACAATAATCCACAGGCGGAGCAGTTTTTTCAGACTGCACATTTTCTCAAGATACGGATAAACCGCAAGCGCCGTATGTTCGGTAAAAAGCTCGGTCCGGGACATAATACAAATGATAAAGCCGAGCGGATAGACCACCGCCATCGCCAGTCGTTTAATACCTTCGGCCGTCTCCATAGGCAGTATACTGACCAGAAAAGAAACTGCCATCGCAGAGAAACCCAGAATAAGGCCTGCGGAAATTGCGGATAAAAACAGCGAAAGGGCCGAGCGGTTAACCTGTTCACGGCCACCTTCAATCGCATTCTGCAAAACATCATCAGGGTGTTTAAAGGCCGCATCATTACGTTTGATGATCACCGAAGCATATTCATGCTCTTCCTCTAAACGCTGAATCGTACGCTCGGAATGTGTCCCGGTGCCCTCTGCGGGTACCTTTTCACCATTTGGTAACAGAACTTCCTTTTTATTGGTACTCATCTTTTTAAGCCTCTACTATTTTAATATCTTGTTTATAATAGGGTATTTAGAGAACAATTCACAACTTTTTTAAGCAGGACGGCACAACAAAAGCAACCAGTGTCCCCGCTCAGCTTTTGGTAACGCACTTTTGTGAAAGTGCACTTTCAAGAATTCTTTAAAACCCTAAAATTCGAAAAAACCATTAAGATCAGGCGACTGAACTCAATTTATCGGCGGGCATATTCTTAACCACTGTTGCGCAGCGCTGGCATATTTGCGGATGATCCGCATCAGCGCCAACCATGTCGGTATATTTCCAGCAGCGTTCGCATTTCTGGCCTTCGGCTTTATCAATAACAACAGAAATACCGCTAACATCTTCCAGACGGAACGCATCATCAGGCCCGGCACCATCAGCCAGGGTTATATCCGAGGTAATAACAAAGTCGGCAAAGCTGTCCTGATCGATCATAGCTTTCTGATCGGCATTTTCAAAATAAACCACCGGTTTTGCCTCCAGCGATGAACGGATTACCTTATCACGGCGCTGGACTTCGATCGCGCCGGTAACGACACGGCGGACATCCAGCAAAGCTTCAATCCGGTTCTTCAGTTCATCATTCTTCCAGTTTTGATCGACTTCGGGATAGGTTTCGAAATGGACGCTTTGTTCCAGATCATCAAAACCAAGCCCCTTGCGCGACAACCAGGCTTCTTCGGCGGTAAAGCACAATACCGGTGCCAGCCATTTAACAAGGCAGTCAAACACACGGTCAAGCACCGTCTGGCAGCCCCTGCGGGATGTGCTGTCTTTGGCATTACAATATAGATTATCTTTATTGATATCAAAATACAGTGCTGACAGATCGTTGTTACACAAATGGTGGATAACAGAAATCATCCGGTGCAGATCATACGTCTCTAACGCAGCCTTGATTTCAGCATCGACTTCGGTCAAACGGTGCAGAATATACTGATCAAGCGCGGTCAAATCCTGATCACTGACAGCATTTTTATCCGCTTCAAAATCACTGAGATTTCCCAACAGGAAGCACAGCGTATTACGGATGCGCAGATAAATATCCACATGGCCTTTCAGGATTTGCGGGCCAATCTTAAGATCACTGGTGTAATCCGACCCAACCACCCATAACCGCAGAATATCTGCGCCGCGTTCCCCGGCCAGATCCATCGGTGAAATCACATTACCTTCAGATTTGGCCATTTTATAGCCCTTTTGATCAAGGACAAAACCATGAGTCAAAACAGTTTTAAACGGTGCATGACCACGGGTAGCGGTTGAGACCAACAGCGAGGACTGGAACCAGCCACGATGCTGATCGGACCCTTCCAGATATAAATCAGCTGGCGCGCGAAGCTCTGGCCGGTCTTCACAGACAAAACCATGGGTCGAACCGGATTCAAACCAGACATCAATAATATCCCTGACCTGCTCGTAATCATCGGCCGCATATTGATCGCCCAGAAAATCCTGCGCCGGACGGCTAAACCAGGAATCCGAGCCTTCCTGTTCGAAAATCTCGAAAATACGGTCATAAACGGCCTGATCTTGTAGAATTTCGCCGCTATCCTTATGCGTAAAGATTGCGATCGGAACACCCCAGGCCCGTTGACGGCTGATACACCAATCACCACGGTTTTCAACCATTGACGAAATACGGTTTTCACCGCGTTCCGGTACCCATCTGGTTTTTTTGATCTCCGACAAGGCTTTTTGACGCAGATCATTGGCATCCATTGAAATAAACCATTGCGGCGTATTGCGGAAGATCACAGGAGCCTTTGAGCGCCAGGAATGCGGATAGCTGTGACGCAATTGACCTTTTGCCATCAATGCGCCGGCTTCAAGCATCTTTTCCATGACCAGCTTGTTGGCCGGCCCTTTTTTACCTTCAGCCGTATAGACAGGTACACCGGCAAATACAGGCACCTGATCGCTGTACGTGCCATCATCATTAACGGTGTACGGCATTTCAAGATCATATTGCAGACCCAGCTTGTAATCGTCTTCACCATGACTTGGCGCACAATGAACAAAACCGGTACCGGTTTCAGTGGTAACAAAATCAGCTGGCAGCACAGGTACATCAAAATCATAGCCGTACGCGTGCAAAGGATGACGGCAGACCATGCCGGCAAAGGCTGTGCCCTTACCCGACCAGATTTCTTCCATATCGGTGATTTTGGCATTGGTTTTAAAATCATCGACCAGCGCCCGGGCAACATAGACAATATCGCCGGTAGTCGCTGTGCTTTCTTCATCAACAGCGGTAATTTTCAAACCGACATAGTCAATATCCTCACCATATGCAACGCCGCGGTTGGCTGGCAATGTCCATGGGGTCGTTGTCCAGATGACAATTTCACCTTCGCTGATTTCAGCAGAGGCCTGTTTAATCGGGAATTTGATCCAGACCATATCGGATGTATGGTCTTTGTACTCAACTTCGGCCTCGGCCAAAGCGGTTTTCTCCGGTACCGACCACATAACCGGCTTTGAACCACGATATAGCCCGCCGTTTTGGGCGAATTTATGAATTTCGGAGACGATCATCGCCTCGGCCCGAGGCAACATCGTCAAATAAGGGTTATCCCAGTCCCCATTAACACCAAGACGCTGAAATTCACCATTCTGGACACCAACCCAGCTCTGAGCAAAATCACGGCATTCCTGACGAAAATCCCCCATATCAACCTTGTCTTTATCCAGACCCGCCTTACGGTATTTTTCTTCGATCTTCCATTCAATCGGTAGACCGTGGCAATCATAGCCCGGCACATAAGGCGTTTTAAAACCCTGCATATTTTTTGAACGGATGACGACATCTTTTAAAATCTTGTTCAAGGCATGCCCCATATGCAGATGGCCATTGGCATAGGGAGGGCCGTCATGCAAGACAAACAATGGTCGATCCTGCTGCGTTTCCTGCTGCCGTCCATACAGATCCATTTTCTGCCAGCGTTCAATCAATAACGGTTCTTTGGCCGCCAGACCGGCGCGGCGTGGAAATTCAGTTTTCGGCAATGAAATGGTTTTCCCGTAATCTTGTTCTGGCATGCTTGTAATCCTGTAAAATATCGCGGTTTATATCGTTTGACAGACTAGCCCTGATTCACGGCTTTTTCAAAGAAAAAGAATCAATCCTGCGCTTTAATAAACGCAAAACAGCGCTGTAAAAACACACTGCGGATCGGATCACGTTCCATCAGCAATTCATGTTCGGCCGTGTCTAATTCTATCAGCTCGACAGAGGGCAGACGCGTTGCGGCTTGATATATCGCCTTATTATCAACAATCTTTTCATGACCGGCAACGCCAATTAAAAGCGGTGTAGTGATTTCTTCAAGATAACCGTCATGCTCCATATGGATAACTGAACGCAGTGCCTGATACACCCATCCCAGACTGATATTACCCAAACGATAAGCCGTGTCCTGTTCACACCACATATAATGTACCAAACGCCGCACCGGATCTTTTGATCGCGGGTCTTCTTCAAGTGGCGGACGTTTTCGTGACCAATGTGCATCCCGCGTGGCATCATGGTGATCCAGCCGCAACAGATGCAGCGTTTTAAGTAGAATACGCGCCAGCGGCCGCGGCAATGGCAGGTTAAAACCCATCATCGGCGCTGATAAAATGGCGGCCTTAACCGCATGCGGCTGATCATGTAAATAACGCAACGCGATATGCCCGCCCATGGAATGGGCAAACAGGTAACGCGGCTGCACATCACCGACAATTTGCGTCATAAAGGATTTTAAATGCGCGACATCTTTTCCAAATCCCTGGCTATAAACCCGTTCCGGCAAGTCTTCGAAATGGCGGTCAGAGCGGCCTTGTCCGCGCCAGTCAAAACTGTAAACCGCATACCCTTCCGCGATAAAATCGGTAATAGTTTCAAAATATTTTTCGATAAATTCCGAAAAACCATGCAGCAGGATAATATGGCCCCGCACCTGCCCTTCAGGCCTGATAACGCCATAGCGCAACCGCACGCCATCATCAGTAATAAAATGGTCAAAAACAAAACCTGCTGGCTTTAAAAACCGTGTTTCAAATTTCAAAGGGGCATTTTCCATGTTTTAGGCCATTGTCAATTGATCTGATTGGTGTAAAGATAATCATTCGGGGTGACGTTCACAGGGGAAATTATGACACAGCCGGCAAAAAAGACAAACTATCATCACGGCGATCTTCGTCAAGGCCTGATCGATACGGCCTTAAGCATATTGGAGCAAGCCAGCCCTGATGATCTTAGCCTGCGTAAAATGGCTCGCCATCTGGGCGTATCACAGACAGCTGTTTATAGTCATTTCAAAGATAAAACAGATCTTTTGGCCGCTATTGCCGCCCATGGATTTCAAAAACAGGCCCACTATATCCACGATCAGATCCGCGATATTCGCGAACCTTACCTAAGGGTCGAGGCTTTTGCTGTTTATTATATGCGCTTTGCTTTTGAACATCGCTCTTTATTTCAATTAATGTATTGCCGCGATGTGCAGGACATAAAAAGCCATCGTGAATTATCTTTAAGCGCCGGTAAAAGCTATGGCATCTTTGCTACCGCCTGGTCACGGTTTCAACCGGAATCTGCCAAACAGACACCGTTTATCTGGTCTATGATCCATGGCCAGACTCTGTTAATGTGTGACCCTAAATTCGGTCCGTCTATCGCCGGTGGCCGTACACCTGCGGAAATGGCCCGCGATTCAATCTTAATCTTTAAAGGAGCGTAACCATGCAGTTTGTTATCATAGGTCAGGACGGCACAGATGATCAGGCCGAACAACGTCGTCAGGATGAACGCGAGGCTCATTTCAAAGAGTGTGAAGACGCGATTGAACGCGGTGAACACCTGATCGGCGCGGCTCTGTTATCAGACAGCGGTAAGATGACAGGATCGGTTATGATTGTCGAATTTCCTGATCGCGCCGCGCTTGACGAATGGCTGGCGACAGAACCTTATGTCACAGGAAAAGTCTGGGATAAGGTTGATGTCATCCCGTGCAAGGTCGGACCGGCCTATCAACCCCAGTAAACTTACAGGAATTTATCTATAATCCGGTTGATTTTGCGCGCGTAACTACTGCCAAACAGAGTCGCATGCGTCAACAACGGATACAGATTATAAATGTCCCGCCGTTCTTCAAAAAAGCCGGGTTTGATATCGACTTCCTTGTTATAGCGCGAAAAGAAAGTCTGATCAAAAGTGTTGAACAAAGTCGAAAAGGCCAGTTCGATTTCATGATCTGCATAATATACCGCCGGATCCAGGAAGGCTTCAATCTTACCACGATGGGACAGGATATTACCGCCCCAGCAATCGCCATGAATTAAAACCGGTGGATTTCCGGTACCAATTATTTCAGGAAGCTTTGCCGACAGCTTATCAATTTTCTTCATTAATTTTTTATCGATACTATCCTTGGCCAAGGCTTGTTCAGCCATATACAGAAACCGGTTGGTAATAAAGAAATCGGCCCAGTTGTCCCTCCAGTCATTAGGTTGGGAAATACCGGCAATCAACGTGTCATGATCATAACCATAGGCCGTACCTTCAACCTGATGAAGCTTTGATAAATGTACCGCAGCATCTTTCTGTGCCGCTTCATCAAAATGCCAGTCCGAGACAATATAATCCATGATAATGACGGTATCGGCAGAATAATAAACCTTCGGCACGGGTAGGCCGCCCTTTTCAGACAGGGTTTTCAGCATCTCTGCCTCATCCATCAGCCCCTGATCAGACCGTTTAACGACATAGTTTTCCTTATTAAGCATCGTAACGCGAAATATTTCAGCATGCTTGGCCGCTGATAAAGGCGCAATGGCCAGCACCTCTGTACCAAATATTTCAGCAAGTTTATCTTTTAAAGCCTGATCGGAAATCATGAAGCGCTCTCTTTGTCATTTGGAATATCACCGGATATCTGGCAATGCTCTGCAAATACAGATTCTGCCGCCCGGGCAATCATATCATAAGTCTGGTGAAATCCATCTTCCTCCCCGTACCAGGGATCAGGCACATCAGCGTCTTTGGCAAATAATTTTAACTGCGCCCGCGCTCCGGTCGGTTTTTGGGCTTTCATCGCCTGCAGATGACCATCATCAAGGGCAAAGATGATATCGTAATACTCGAAATCCTCATCCTCGATTTGCCGCGCCCGATAACGCGATATATCAATGCCATGTTCACTTGCAATCTTGATCGCCCGCTGATCCGGTGGCTCGCCAGCATGCAGACCATATGTGCCTGCAGAATCGCATGTGATATCCAATCCGGCATTTTCAATCATATCTTCCATGATCCCTTGCGCTGTAGGGGACCGGCAGATATTTCCTGTACAAACAAACAGCAATTTCATTTTATTATTTTCCCAATGCTTTTGTGTTTATTGACCATTCTGCTGCCCGCAGACCAAAATGCATATGGTCAATATAGCGATCACCCAGCTTTTCGTAATCCCGTAGCGTTCCTTCATGCCTAAAACCGAGACGTTCGGGGATGGCGCGGCTTTTTATATTCTCCGGCGCGGCATGAATTTCGACATAGTTAAGCTCAAGTTCTGCAAACAGATAATCTAACACCGCCGCAACGGCGCGGGTCATAATGCCACGCCCCGTATACTCTGCACCTAACCAGTAACCAATAGATGACCGCTGATGCTGCCAGTCAATAAAGTGGAGGCCTAACACACCGGCAATCTCGCCTTTATATAAAATTCCCAGTTCAAATCCATCATTCCGGGCAAATCTTTCAATCCCTATTTTGATGTAATCCAGTGTATCCTGCTTGGTCTTGGTCCGGTCAACCCAGCTCAGCCATTCCCCTAAATGCGTCCGGTTGCTATCGACCAGTTCAAATAGCGGCGCGGCATGTCGCTCCTGCAACAAAACCAATTCAAGATCTCCATTAATCTTATGGGCAAACATAACAACCTGTATATTCTTTAATCAATTCCAACTATAGCGCGCCTCCTAGATCGGCACAAATTTAAATTACGGTTTTAATTCTTCACTCCGTTTTACGATTTTGCCATTCTATCGCCCGCAAACCATAATGCTCCAGGTCATAAAACTGGCCCCGCAAAACCGTATAATCCCGCAGTGTTCCTTCATGTGTAAAGCCCATACGCTCGGCAATGGAACGGCTTCTGATGTTCCGGGTTTTCGTGCGCAATGAAACATAGTTCAAGCCAAGATCTTTAAACAAATGATCCAGAACTGCCCCGATTGCAAGGCTCATCATGCCGCGTCCAGCGCATTCTGTGTCCAGCCAATACGCAATGGATGTTCGCGAATGCGGCCGATCAATTTTACCAACAACGATAACACCGACAATATTGCCTTTAAAAAAAATACCACAGGCATAGCCGTTATTTTCAGCATGACGATGCTGTGCTTTTTGAATAAAACGCATCGTATCATCAACCGATTGCGTATGATCCACCCAGTATAACCATTGGCGCAGATAATCGCGATTTCGATCGATCCGTTCAAACAAGGGTGTTGCATGTTCTTCTTGCAACAGGATAAGCTCTAAATCATTGCCAATATTTTGCCTGAGCATAACCGTATCCTTGTAATATAATAAGAGCCGTAACAAACCAAATCTATCTAAGAACCCAACAGAAAGTATACTGTGACTCTCATACCTGCACAAATTACATTTGATCAATATGGCCGTCTGCTCAGCACCGCTTATGACGATATTTATTTCCAACCCGAAGACAGCCGCGCAGAATCAGATTATGTTTTTTTACAGCAGGGCGATGTCCGGCAAAGATTTAGCGCTGAATCCGGTCGTGATGATGTGATCATTGCCGAACTTGGCTTTGGTACGGGTCTGAATTTTCTATTGACCTGGCAGGCGTTCAAAGAGATTTCACTCCCCTCGAAAAACCTGCATTTTATCAGCTTTGAAAAACACCCGCTTCGACTGGAAGATTTAAAAAAAATACATGAATACTGGCCGGATTTAAAACCGCTATCAGACAAGCTGATCAACAGTTATCCGTTTCTAGGCAACGGCATTCACCATTGTCATTTTATTGATGAGCGGGTCAGCCTGACACTGGTTTTTGGCGATGTCACCGATACCCTGCCATTGATAGATTTTGGTGCTGGTGTTGACGTCTGGTATCTCGATGGTTTTGCGCCGGCCAAAAATCCTGATATGTGGGCGGCGCCCTTATGGTCGGCCTTGGCATCTGCGACCAAATCTGGCGGGCGGATCACGACCTTTACGGCGGCAGGCGCTGTCCGCCGCGGTTTGCAGGAGGCTGGCTTTACCGTTGAAAAAAGCAAAGGCTATGGCCGCAAACGCGACATGCTGATCGGGGTGCTCAATAACACGCCGGAGGCCCCGAACCCGCAACCCGGCTATTATCAACTGCCGCCGTCCCCAATCAAACCGCAATCAATAACCATTATCGGCGCCGGCATTTCCGGCTGCGCGCTGGCTGAGGCACTGACACGTTACGGGCATGCCGTCACCGTGCTTGACCGCCAGCCAGAACCAGCAAGTGAGGCCTCGGGCAATCCGTTTGGCGCTGTCTATCCTAAATTAAATGCCACGGACACACCGGCAGATCAGTTTTATCAGCAGGCCTTCAGCTATAGCCGGACTTTATATAAACATCTGCCGGACAGCTCTTTTACCCCCTGCGGGGTGATGCATATTGACCGCGATGATGAAACCCGCCAACGGCATCTTAAAATTTCTGGCCGCGGCTTACCGGCAGATCTGGTTTCTCACCTTGAACCGGAGGCCGCCAGTGACTGTACTGGCGTTCCGCTTGATAAAGGCGGGATGTTTTTTCCGGCAGCCGGCACCGTATCACCGCCAGCACTTTGTCAAGCCCTTTTACAAAGGGCACGAGCGACCGGATTATTGACCGAACACTATTCAACGCCGGTCACCGCCCTAAACCCGATAGACGGATCATGGCAAATTGAAACCGGTAATACCCCGTATCACAGCGATATGATCATCCTTGCGGATGGGACGGATATCCAAAACACTGCAATGACCGGCTGGTTGCCAATTGAATATGTCCGAGGACAAGTGACGGGTTGGCGCGGGACAAAGATCAGCCAGAATCTGCGCACCGTCCTTTGCCACAAAGGGTATATGACACCGGATTTTGAAGGCCGGCATTGGCTGGGCGCTACGTTTGATAAGGGTGCTGCCCCCGATCCTGCCCCGAAAGATGATGATCATCAGCGCAATATGTCACAATTATTTACTGAACTGCCAGTATTTGACAGTGAATATATCATGAGCGCGCTATCAGGTCGCATGGCCACACGGGTCACAACCCCCGACCGATTACCGTTAACAGGGCCGCTGATCGACAAAACCGATTTTGATGTAAAATATGCCGCCTTACTGGATGATGCGTCCAGCCGTTTTACTGTTGGGCCCCAGTATTGGGCGGGGCTTTATGTATGCGGCGCACTGGGATCACATGGCATGACCACCGCGCCCTATCTGGCTGAAATTCTGGCCGCGCATTTATCCGCCCGTCCATTACCCATAGACCAAAAGCTGTTCACCGCTTTACTACCAACACGGTTTGCCGTTCGTGGATTGAAACGGAAAAAAAACGCGTAAACCTTGCCCGACTCGAGGTTTCGGTATATATATATTCCAGATAGTGATTTTTGGTCGCTATCTACTAAAACATAGGAAATCAAGACGGTCGCTGTGTAAAGCGGGGCTGTCACAGTATTTGCCAAAGGAGAACATTATGAGCAAAGTAATCGGTATCGATCTCGGTACAACCAATTCCTGCGTCGCTATTATGGACGGCGACAAACCCAAAGTAATCGAAAATTCAGAAGGCGCGCGGACAACCCCGTCAATGATTGCGTTCACCGATGATGGCGAACGCCTTGTTGGTCAACCGGCAAAACGTCAGGCCGTGACCAACCCTGAAAAAACCCTCTATGGTATCAAACGCCTGATTGGCCGCCGCTTTAAAGAAGATCAGGTCAAAGAATTGCGCGACAAAGCGTCTTTCCATGTCATCGAAGGCGAAAACGGCGATGCTTGGGTTAAAGTGGATGACGAGAAATTCGCCCCGTCCCAAATCAGCGCGCTGCTTTTGCAAAAAATGAAAGAAACCGCGGAAAGCCATTTAGGTGAAACGGTAACCCAAGCCGTCATTACGGTTCCAGCCTATTTTAACGATAGTCAACGCCAAGCCACCAAAGATGCCGGTAAAATTGCCGGTCTTGAAGTGCTGCGGATCATTAACGAACCAACAGCAGCGGCGCTTGCCTATGGCTTGGATAAAAAAGAAAGCGGCACGATCGTTGTTTATGACCTTGGTGGCGGGACATTTGATGTCTCTATCCTTGAAGTCGGCGATGGCGTTTTCGAAGTTAAAGCAACCAATGGCGATACTTTCCTTGGTGGTGAAGATTTCGATAGCCGGATCATTGATTTTCTGGCCGATGAATTCAAAAACGAACAGGGTATTGACCTGCGCGGTGACAAACTGGCGCTACAACGCCTGAAAGAAGCTGCCGAGAAAGCCAAAATCGAACTTTCCAGCGCTTCGCAGACCGAAGTCAACCTGCCGTTTATCACAGCCGATCAATCCGGCCCCAAACACCTGAACGTCAAACTGACACGGGCAAAGCTGGAATCACTGGTCGAAGATCTGGTAAAACGGACGCTCGAGCCTTGCAAAGCGGCCTTGAAAGATGCCGGCATTAAAACTTCGGAAATTGATGACATCATTCTGGTCGGTGGCATGACCCGTATGCCGAAAATTCAGGAAGTTGTTAAAGGCTTCTTCGATAAAGAACCGCATAAAGGCGTAAACCCCGATGAAGTTGTTGCCGATGGCGCTGCCATTCAGGGCGGTGTTCTGGCCGGTGATGTGAAAGACGTTCTGTTGCTTGATGTGACACCACTGTCACTTGGTATTGAAACACTGGGCGGGGTCTTTACCCGTCTGATCGAGCGCAACACGACGATCCCGACCAAAAAATCTCAGGTCTTTTCAACGGCCGAAGACAGCCAGAGTGCCGTGACCATCCGGGTCTTCCAGGGTGAGCGCGAAATGGCTTCTGACAACAAAATGCTTGGCCAGTTTGATCTGGTTGGTATTCCGCCAGCACCACGTGGTGTGCCACAGGTCGAGGTGACTTTTGACATTGATGCCAACGGTATTGTTCAGGTTTCAGCCAAGGATAAGGCCACCAATAAGGAACAACAGATCCGCATTCAGGCCTCTGGCGGTTTGTCGGATGCTGATATTGATCAAATGGTCAAGGATGCCGAAGCCAACGCCGATACCGATAAACAGCGCCGCGAGCTGATCGAAGCTAAAAATCAGGCCGAAGCGCTGATCCACTCAACCGAGAAATCTATCTCCGATCTTGGCGATAAACTGCCAGAAGAAGATAAAACACCGGTTGAAGAGGCCATTGCCGATCTGAAAACCGTCATGGAGGGTGAAGATCTTGAAGCCCTTCAGAATAAGACCAATGTCCTGCAGGAAGCTTCGATGAAAATCGGTGAGCATCTCTATCGCATGCAGCAAGAAGAAAGCGCCGGCGGTGCTGACGCTGCTGCCGAAGGCGAAGGTGACGCCACTGCAGAATCTGCGGAAGAGCCTGAAATTTATGATGCTGAATTCACCGAAGTCGATGAAGACTCCGATGATGAAGGTGATAAAAAAGCAGGCACTGCATAACCAGACAGACCATCCCGGATCGGGGCCAGCGCCTGCCTGTATTTATGTGATATAGGTAAGGTCGGAACCGATCCGGGATGTTTTTATTTTCGGACTTGATGGATAACAGGAACTATGGCTAAACGCGACTATTACGAAATTCTAGGGGTACAAAAAGATGCCGACGCGGCAGAGCTGAAAAAGGCTTACCGCAAACAGGCGATGAAATATCACCCCGACCGTAATCCTGACGACAAGGATGCTGAATCAAAATTCAAAGAACTGAACGAAGCCTATGACGTTCTGAAAGATGAACAGAAACGCGCCGCTTATGACCGGTTTGGCCATGGCGCATTTGAAGGCGGCATGGGCGGCGGTGGCCGTGCCGGAGCCGGTGGTATGGGCGGTATGGGCGGCATGGGCGGTGCCGGTTTTTCCGATATCTTTGAAGAAATGTTCGGTGATTTCATGGGCGGCGGTGCTGGCGCCAGAGGCGGTAATGCTGGTGGTGCGAAACGCGGCTCGGATTTAAGCTATGAACTTGAAATTACACTTGAAGAATCCTTTAACGGCAAGGATGCCGCAATCCGGATTCCGACCTGGGAAAGCTGCGAGACCTGTCATGGTAACGGTGCCGAACCGGGATCAAAACCGATCATCTGTGACAGCTGTAACGGCGTTGGCCGTGTTCGTGTCCAGCAAGGCTTTTTCACGGTCGAACGCGCCTGTCCCAGCTGTAACGGGCAAGGTGAAATCATCAAAGATCCGTGCAAATCCTGCCAGGGATCAGGCCGCAAACGTAAAGAGAAAAAGCTACAAGTCACAATTCCAGCTGGCGTTGAAGATGGTATGCGTATCCGTCTGGCCGGCGAAGGCGAGGCCGGAATTCGCGGCGGCGGTAACGGCGATCTTTATGTCTTTATTAACGTCAGACCACACCGGTTTTTCCAGCGTGAAGGCGCCAATCTGTTCTGCCGTGTACCGGTATCAATCAATACCGTTGCCCTTGGTGGTACCGTTGAAGTGCCGACGATTGAAGGCCGCAAATCAAAGGTTACCATCCCGGCCGGAACACAGACAGGCCAGCAATTCCGCCTGAAAGGCAAGGGCATGAGCGTCTTACGGGCGCCCAACCGCGGTGATATGTTTATTGAAGTAACAGTTGAAACGCCGGTTAATCTGAGCAAGAAACAAAAAGACCTGCTAAAAGAGTTTTCCGAAGGTAATACCAAGAAAAACAACCCTAAATCCTCCGGCTTCTTTGATAAGGTTAAAGAGCTTTGGGAAGACCTGAAAGACTAAACATAAATGACTGCGCCGCTTAAAATTGCTATTGCCGGTATTGCCGGTCGTATGGGCCAAAGCATTGCCCATGAATCTCTGGTTATGTCTGACAGCATTTCAATCGCGTCGGCTTTTGCCCGCAAAAACAGCGCTGTTCAAGGGCGGGATTTAGGCGATGTCCTGAAAATCGGCCCTATCGGTATTAACGTCACCGGCGAGCCTGATCAAAATATATCAGATATTGATGTATTGATTGATTTTACCCATCCCTCGACGTTGCCCGCTCACCTTGAATGGTGCAAAGCCACCGATACAGCGCTGGTTGTTGGTACAACCGGATTATCGGATTCCGATTTTGAAAGCCTGAAAGCAGCAGGCGATGAAATTCCGGTTTTATATGGCGCGAATATGAGCGTCGGCATTAATCTTCTGGCCAATCTTGTTGAACAGTTATCGGCCATTCTTGACCCCGATTTCGACATTGAAATTGTGGAATCGCATCACAAACACAAAAAAGATGCCCCTTCCGGTACGGCTCTTATGCTTGGGGAAGCAGCCGCCAAAGGGCGCGATACTGACTTTAAAGACGCCGCGGTTCTGAGCCGTGAAGGCGAAACCGGCGAACGTTGCCGGGGGTCTATCGGTTTTGCGACTATCCGCGGCGGTGACATCGCAGGCGAACATAGTGTTTTGTATCTTGGCGATGGCGAAAGATTAGAATTGACCCACAAAGCCACAGACCGTAAAATTTTTGCTAAAGGGGCGCTGCGCGCTGCCCGCTGGCTTTCAACAAAATCAGCGGGTTTTTATGACATGAAAGACATGCTGGGAATAAAATCGTAATACTTTTTCGATATACTATGGTCATAAAACGGGTAAAAACAAAATAAGGACTTTCCATGCCAGATCTAAACCGGAAAAACGGCTTTACCCTTGTTGAGCTTGCTATTGTTATGACCATTATCGGTCTTCTGATTACCGGCATTCTTCGCGGGCAGGAAATGATTCAAAATGCCCGAACAACCAGCATTATTAAACAGGTCGAAGGCTACGAAGCCGCGCTGCATCAGTTTCGTGATGTCTATGGTGGTCTGCCCGGTGATATCTCAAATGCGTCTATGAGACTCCCCGATTGTAATGCTGCAAATTTTTGTCTCAATGGTGATGGTAATTCACAGATTGGCATTCAGCATGATGCCACCCAAACAGCTGATGATGTCAGCGGTACGCAGGAGAATATTCAATTCTGGAAGCATATGATGCTCGCCAACCTGATTAGCGGCCTTCAATCTTCGGCAAATCCTGCTAACCCTATTTGGGGCGAAACATTTCCCACCGCCTCGATTGGCGGCGGATTTCAGGTGATTGAAATTGTTGATACCGTAGATCAAACCTATGGTATTTTTGTCCGGCTGCAAAACCCTGCTACCGGTGCCTTGCCTGCAAATAGCCCGGGAGTGCATGCCATTTCTCCGATCCGGGCCTTTGCAATTGACCGTAAAATTGATGATGGTCTGGCAAACAGTGGTAGTGTTGCCGGTGAATTCGACACATCGAATTGTGAGAATGGTGCGACTGGTGTCTATCTGGCTGAAAACAGCCTAAACTGCACAATGTTGTTTAAAATCGACAACTAACAGCGCTTCAATCCAATTTATATAATATATCTATATCGCCTCTATTATGGCTTATAAAATTATCACCTTCGTATTGACATTATGGTAATAATTAGATAGATTTACTGCATTATGCAATAGAGCGAGCAGCAGAATACAGCGCCGCTAACTGTTTTTAAGGATAAAATACTATGGTCATAAAAGTTTTTGGGGAAGGGCTTCCCCAGCGTACAGAATACATAAAAAATAAGCCTGAATCGGCACCGACGCAACAACTTAGCGTTAGCGGGAATAAGCCACCTTTGGTTTTTCCCGGAGTCACGATCCCTAAATCAACGCAATCAGATCAAGAATGGCACCATAAATTCGACAACTATGTTCGCCGGAAAAAGAACAGAAAATGCGCGCTCATGCTTGAAATCGCTGCAAAGGAAGATAATTTTTGGCGCATTGCCTATGCGCTGGAAACACGCCACCAACATTCAGATCCCGATTCTGTTTTCACTTTGTACAATCAAACATCTTTTAGAACAGACCTTACACTTGATGACTGTTTATGGTTCTCATCTGTGTCCTGTCAAGCAAAGGAAATGATCATTAACGCGTTTTATCCAAAACGACATACAGAGGTAAGCCTAAAAACGCTTACATCGTTTCATCGTGATACATTAATGACCTGGGCCGAACAGGCCAATCAAACGCTGTTAAACTCCATTTTTCTTGCAACAATTTATGCAGGGAAAGCAGATGATATAGTTAAATTATGTGATATGGGCGCTGATATTAATTGTACTTATAACGCCCCGGGAAAAGATGGCGCTACAGCCTTTTTCCGGCCTTTACGCTCTGCCGTTAGCAGACAAGATAACGATATTCTAAAGCTGCTTATCACGCTTGAGGCAAATATATTTTCCGAATTTGACCTGCTGGTAGAATGGGCCTATAAATCAGGGTGTCTGGACATGGTCAAAACCTTAAAAGACGAACGCGAAACGCAGGAAAGCGGCGCTGGTTTGCGCCCGAAGACTGACACCAATACACAAGAAAATACGAATACCGATGGCTGGACAGCCTTAAGCGCGACATTCGCAGAATACAGCCGTCCACAAGGCGCAACAGGGCTACAGCTAACCTATCAGGTTGATTTCGATGCGCGATTGGTCAGCTGCGTATACGAAAAAGACAACTGCATTTCAGCGCCAACAATTATACCTTTATCACAATTGGAAGACCCCAAGCTGTTACAAAAAGCAGCAGATGTCATTGAACAAGGCGGTTATCCACGCCCGGATATTGAACAGGCTTTTAACACATTATCTCGCCGCGCACCTATAAAAACGATAACAGCAGCCGTCGCCCCGAACCAAGGGTCTAAAGCCTTAAAAGGTTCTAGGCCTTAAGCGATTTGCGCCGTTTGCGAATACGAATATTGACCAGTTCGACACAAGTTGAAAAGGCCATGGCGAAATATATATAACCGCGCGGCACATGATAGCCCATGCTTTCGGCGACCATGAGGGCGCCGATCAGCATCACAAAGCTCATCGCCAGAACCTTAAGGCTCGGCTGGCGTTCAATCAACCGCAGGATGGGGCCGGACAGCCAGACCATAACACCAATACTGACAATAATAGCAACCGCAATCACCCAGATATGCTCCGTCAGGCCAATTGCACTTAGAAGTGAGTCGAGCGAAAAAACAGCATCGACAAATAAAATCTGAATAATGGCCGATCGCATGCTGGTTGGTTTATGATCAGGCGCATGGGCATTAACGTCAGGATCCATTTCATCATGTATATGGCGGGTCGATTGAACCAACAGAAACAAACCACCTAGTAACATTAATAGATCTTTGGCTGAGAAAGCATATTCCATCACCGTAAACAGCGGCGTTGTCAGCGACATGATCCATCCGATGGCCGCCAAAAGCACAAGACGCATAACAAGCGCCAGACCAATCCCCAAAAACCGCGCCTTATCACGCAAATGTTTAGGCAGCGCCTGAACGACGATCGCAATGAAAATGATATTATCAATGCCCAGAATAATTTCCAGACCCGTTAAGATTAATAATGTCGTTAAAATTTCTATACTCATCGCCAACTCCGCTTCAAAAAATCTAGATAGCAGTTTACGGACGCCAATACCAGAAATCTTTATGATTATGTATTGACATTATGGCAATGAATTGCTAGCTTCTTTTAAGTTATCAGGAGATTAAATATGGCTGTAGATCCATGCCTTGCATATTTGAGCGTACCCCACGACAAAAAAGCACCCGTGGAGTCTTGTGAAGTTGAGAAAATCAACATTCCAGAGCCGACAGAACAAGACCTGAAATGGGCAGAGACAATGATTAAACATGCCCGGAAAGGCGTTACGGCATTGACTACGAAAAGGCCATACCGACATCATTGATATGATGCTTGAAAAAGATCCTTCTCTCTTAATTTATAATAGCGTATCCATCATAAAAGCAGCCTTGGAGCAAGAGAACGCAAACACCCTTAAAACCTTAATTGATAAAGGACTGGATATCTTTACTGATGACGAATTTGCTTTCAGTACGGCTAAAGAGCAGGGAAAGCTTGAACACCTGAAAATCCTTGAACAGACAAAACTTGATAAAATTGCTAAAGAGGGGCTTACCGGACCGCGCAAAAGCATCGATGACTGGATAGTGCTCAGCGAAACTTTCGTTGAATGCACCCGCCCACGAAGCCCTGATGGTTCACAAAACAAATACCAAGTCGATTTTGGCAGTGGTTACATGACCTATACTTATAAAAAAGAGGGACACTTTACCCCCTTTGCCTTGAAACCACTGGCAGAGGTCTATAACGAAAACCCCCAATTAATTGAAAAAGCGGTCGAAGCCCTGACAGCCCTTGGCTGCCCGGCACCCGATCTGACAAAGATTTTTAACAAACCTGCGGCAAAGAGCATATGTCAGGTGATACCCCCCAAACAGAATTCCAAGACAACGCATGCCTCCGATAAGGCTGCTTATCGCGGGCCGGCTAATACAAGGTAAATTCATTCAAAATCAAAGAGCTGCAAATCCTTATGATTATGTATTGACATTATGGCAATACATTGCTATCTTCTTTTGATTATCAGGAGACTAAATATGGGTGAAGATACATTCTTTGATATTCTTGGCGAATTCCGCGGCAAAAAAGCACCCGTGATTTTTTACGGGCTTGATGAAAATAGCATTCCAGAGCCGACAAAAGAAGACCTGAAATGGGAAAAGAGATTTGCTAAAATTGCACAAAAAAAAGATATGCATAAAGTCAGAGACATATTGCATTGTGCTCTTGTCACTTCAAACATCTGGCGTATTAAGGCCGGCCTAGAAATACAAGCCGCCTATCCAGATAAGGATTTTTTAGAAGCTGGCAGCCCTGAATCGCTATATCGAAGTGTGTGGGAGGCAGATCCTGTTATCACCGAAATGTATATTAATACCTATCGGCCAACAGTAATGAGTTGCAATGAAATAGATCCGTCTCTTTTTGATAGATTGTCGATGAAAACCCGTAAAGACTGGATCAAGTCAGGATGCGGCGAATTTATCAATCCTCTTCTTACCGCTACAATAAAAGAGAACAATGCCAATCTGGATGACATTAAAATATTACTCGACCATAGAGATATAGATTTTAACTATGAGCATTGTACCCTACTACGAGAGGCTATAAGACAGGACTATGCTAAAGTTATTGTGCCTATCCTTGAAAAGAAACCTGACCTCCTCGATGTCTACAGTATAAGTATAATGCAAATAGCCCTTGAGCAGGAAAACACAAACACCCTTAAAATTTTAATTGATAAAGGGTTGGATATCTTTGCCAATAACGAATTTGCTTTTAGTACGGCCAAAGAGCAGGGAAAGCTTGAACACTTAAAAATCCTTGAACAGGCAAAACTTGATAAAATTGCCAAAGAAGGGCTTACCGCACCGCGCAAAAGCATCGATGGCTGGGTGGCCTTAAGCGAAACTTTTGTTGAATGCACCCGCCCGCGCAGCCCTGATGGCTCACAAAGAAAATACGAGTTTGATTTCGATAGCGGTTATATGGCCTACGCCTATAGACAAGAGGATAACTTTATCCCCTTTGCCTTAAAACCACTGGCAGAGGTTCATAACGAAAATCCGCAATTAATTGAAAAAGCGGTCGAAGCCCTGACAGCCCTTGGCTGCCCTGCACCCGATCTGACAAAAATCTTTAACAAGCCTGCTGCAAAGATCAAGAGCATATATGAGCTGACAGCACCCCCAAAAACGTCCGAGGCAACGCCAACGCCCGATAAGCCTGTTTATAAAGGTCGGCCTAATGCAAGGTAAGTTCTAAATTTAATGCTCTCTATTTATGATCAGGATCCTGAAATATGACTGTATTAGAAAATATTACTAAACACAGCCCGGCTTTTAACTGGCTACCGCCTAAACTGATGACGCAGTTAATTGCAGATATGACGCGTGATCCTCTTTGTGATCGTGTCTGTCATTATCTCCAGAATACCTCTAAAAATGATCCCAGGTCTGTTTATACCCGCCTTGTCTTGGCCCAGGAGATTTGTCAAAGATCTGATCTAGACCTTAGGCCAGATAAATCTGTATTCTTCTCAGGGGCGACAAAGACGCAGGCGGAAAAGTTTATTGCGCAAAACCCCTCCTATGAAGCCATTCATACCCGTCCTGCCGGCGCATTTTTGGAGCTACTTAATCTTTTTGATCCTCAAAACGGCATTGATTATCAAGATGCGTATCAGGCCTGGTTTACGATAGCCGCGCGATATAGTGAAGCAGTACAGGGAAATGTTACAGCTATTCTTGAAGCTCCAGCCCCTGAAAAAACATTCCGTAAAATTGAACTGGGCCTTTTATTAACCAATGATCGTGTTGAAACAATTAATTCGATTCCCAAAGAAAAGTTTTCCAGTTTGATTTCTGCTGACTTAACCTCTTTTGTGGCTGAAACGAACAAATTAGAAAAAATTGTAAATAGTTATAAGCCGCCAATGTCACCCCCGTCAGTTCATCATCGCTTTCGGTGAAGCCGATACGCCATAGACGGAGCCGGTCTATGACTTCTTCCAGACGCTTTTCTGTATTTAATGCAAGGTGAGTTCAAAATCACGCGCGTTTAATTCTTCTGCCGTGATCAATTTTTTCTCTGCCACAACGACGGAATGAAGAACGCCATCAATTTCACGGCTCCAGAAATCCAGGAATTTCTGCAAACGGGGCAATTTCGGCACCAGATCATAATCCTGCCACAGAAAGCTTTGCAGCAGAGCCGGATGATCGGGCATGTGATACAAAATTTCCGCCGTTGTCAGGCGGTAGCCTTTTAATTGCAACTCCATCTTTGACATAGACTTGTTCTCCTTATCTTAAACCACGCTTTCTTGCGTAACAAAATAACGATATAACATCGTTTCTTGTAACTATAATATAACATAAAAGTTAATATAGTTTCAAATCAGAGGGTTAGCACTCTCATGCTCAGGCTGCTAATTTTAGATGCTTACAGGTCGAAAAATCTTGAAAAAACAATGAAAGCTGCTATATTTTTGGCAGTCATAACCGATGAGTGCTAACGAAATAGGCTCATCACCCAGTTGTGGCAATTTGTGCAACTAAAATGGAAACAGGAGGAAAACTATGAAATTCCGTCCATTACATGACCGCGTATTACTCCGCCGTGTTGAAAGCAACACAAAAACCCAAGGCGGCATCATTATCCCAGACACCGCGAAAGAAAAACCAAGCGAAGGCGAAGTGATCGCCGTTGGCTCGGGTGTTCGTGATGAAAACGGCAAACTCGCGCCACTTGACGTTCAGGCAGGCGATCTTGTGCTGTTCTCTAAATGGTCCGGCACCGAAGTCAGCATTGATGGTGAAGACCTGCTGGTTGTCAAGGAATCTGACATCATGGGTGTGGTTGAAGGTAAAAAAAACGCTAAACAAGCTGCGTAATACCTGATTAACCGCAAGACTGCATTTGTCTGGCCACAGGCCGAAAATGTAAAAACGGTATCGATAAGGCCAAAAGGCGGCGGTGCCCATCAAAAACGAAAGGATATTAGATTATGTCTGCAAAAGATGTAAAATTCAGTGCTGATGCACGTCAAAGAATGTTGAAAGGCGTAGACACGCTGGCCAATGCTGTAAAAGTAACACTGGGTCCAAAAGGCCGTAACGTTGTTCTTGAAAGAAGCTTTGGTTCTCCACGTATTACCAAAGATGGCGTTTCTGTTGCCAAGGAAATCGAACTTGAAGACAAGCTCGAAAACATGGGCGCGATGATGGTCCGCGAAGTTGCCAGCCGCACCAATGATCTGGCCGGCGATGGTACGACCACAGCGACCGTTCTGGCACAGGCGATTTTCCGCGAAGGCGTCAAAGGCGTTGCTGCGGGTATGAACCCGATGGATCTGAAACGCGGGATTGATCTTGCAACAGCTGCGGTTGTTGAAGACATCCAGAAACATGCGAAAAAGATTTCCAAAAATGATGAAATCGCGCAGGTTGGTACGATCTCTGCCAATGGCGAAGCTGAAATCGGTAAAATGATTGCTGAAGCCATGGAACGCGTTGGTAACGAAGGCGTAATCACGGTTGAAGAAGCCAAGTCTCTGGCGACTGAACTTGAAGTCGTTGAAGGCATGCAGTTTGACCGCGGTTACCTGTCGCCATATTTCGTGACCAATTCAGATAAAATGGTCTGCGAACTGGAAAACCCGTACATCCTGTACTTTGAAAAGAAACTTGCCAACCTACAAGCTATGCTGCCGATTCTGGAAGCTGTCGTTCAGTCCAGCCGTCCGCTGCTGATCGTTGCCGAAGATGTCGAAGGCGAAGCACTGGCAACTCTGGTTGTTAACAAACTGCGCGGCGGCCTGAAAGTTGCTGCTGTTAAGGCCCCTGGCTTTGGCGATCGCCGTAAAGCGATGCTCGAAGACATGGCTATCCTGACCGGTGGACAGGTTATTTCCGAAGATATCGGTCTCAAGCTTGAGAACGTGACTCTGGAAATGCTTGGTACAGCCAAAAAAGTCCGTATCACCAAGGATGAAACAACCATCGTTGACGGTGCAGGCGCAAAACAGGATATCGAAGCCCGTGTTGGCCAGATCCGCACCATGATCGAAGACACCACATCAGATTACGACCGTGAAAAACTGCAAGAGCGTCTGGCGAAACTTGCCGGCGGTGTTGCTGTCATCCGTGTCGGCGGTGGTTCTGAAATCGAAGTCAAAGAACGCAAAGACCGCGTTGACGATGCGATGCACGCGACTCGCGCTGCGGTACAAGAAGGTATCGTTGCCGGTGGCGGAACAGCCCTGTTATACGCCCAGCGTGCGCTTGATAAGCTAAAGCCGCTTAACCGCGATCAGGAAGTCGGCGTTGAAATCGTCCGTAAGGCTATCGAAGCGCCAGTGCGCCAGATTGTCCAGAATGCGGGCGGCGAAGGCTCCATCATTGTTGGTAAACTGCTTGAACAGAACGACATTGATTTCGGTTATGATGCCCAAAAAGGCGAATACACGAATCTCGTGAAAGCCGGTATCATTGATCCTGTTAAAGTTGTTCGTACAGCCCTTCAGGATGCGGCCTCAGTTGCCGGCCTGATGATTACGACCGAGGCAACCGTGTCTGACATCCCGTCAAAGGATGATGGCCATGCTGCTGGCGGTGGTATGCCTGATATGGGCGGTATGGGCGGTATGGGTGGTATGGGCGGTATGATGTAATACCCCTGGCCACACAGCCTAAATGCTTTAAAGAGGCTCCCGTCATGGGGGCCTCTTTTTTTACTTGGCAGCTCAAACAGGGCTTGCTATAAATACATGACATAAAAATTATTTAAAACATTTGCGACAGAAGCTTGCCCTCTGTCCTGCCAATCACAAGGAATATTGACGATGGCCTCTAAAAAAAGCAAAAGCGAACAAAAGTTCGAGCAATCCTTGCACGAACTGCGTAACGGTATCCCCGTAGACCCGCCAAAGCGCAAAAGCTCGTTTCGTAACAAAATAACCAGTTTCTTCGCTGGCATGGCTTTGACCGTGGGCGGCGCGCACCTGATCATGGATGATGACAGTACCGACACGACACAGGTCGACAAAGACGCAAAATCGCCGATTACCTTCACTGTTAATGCGACCAATCCCCTGTCGCAAATGTTCAATACTCAGGTAGAGACCAAACGGGAATGGAACACACCGACCCAAACACCCGATACCAGAATGGAAACCAAACGGGAATGGAATACACCGACCCAACCTTACGGTCATGATAATTTCAATTATCTCAATGACGAGCAGAACTGGATACAGGAATACGATAATCTAGGTGATATATGGCTTGTTCCAGACAACATCCCATCCAAAGATAAAAATCGGTCAAATTATAACAACAATCCTTGGGCCGGACCGAATTTCGGACCTTGATAAAATATGCCTGAATTACCTGAAGTCGAAACCGTCTGTCGGGGGCTGCAAAGATCCCTGATCGATATCAAAATTACCGACGTTCAGCAGCGCCGTGCCAATCTGCGCATTCCTTTCCCTGATCATCTGCCGGACCGGTTAACCGGTGCCGTGCCGTTACGTCTATACCGTCGGGCCAAATATCTGATTATGGATCTGTCCTCCGCTGAAACGCTGATCTTACATCTGGGCATGTCGGGTCGGATTATTATTCAGCCGGACAAAACTATACCCGCGCAGAAACACGACCATCTGATCCTGACCACAGCCGCCGGTAAACGGATTATCTTTAATGATCCACGTCGCTTTGGCATGGTCGATCTGACACCGACAGCAGCGCTTGAGTCGCACCGTTTTTTCCGCGCACTTGGCCCCGAACCACTCGGTAATGGCTTTCACGCTCCGGCCCTTGGCGAAAAACTGTCCGGTAAAAAAGTTGCGATTAAAAATGCTCTGCTCGACCAGCGTGTTGTGGCCGGTTTGGGCAATATATATGTATCCGAAGCTCTATTTTACGCCGGAATCGACCCAAGGCGCCCCGCCGGCAGCCTGCGTAAGCCGGAAATCGAATCGCTTGTACCCGCCATCCGGACTGTGCTTGAAAAAGCTATTGCCGCCGGTGGCTCCAGCCTGCGTGACTATGTGCAGGCCAACGGTGATCTTGGCTATTTCCAACATCAGTTTGCCGTCTATAATAAAGCCGGTCAGAAATGTCCAGGCTGCCATTGTGATCTTGCAAAAACAGGCGGCATTGAAAAAATCACCCAATCCGGACGATCAAGCTTCTTTTGTCCGGTAAAACAGACTTAAAATAAAAGCCATTTGCCCCTCTATCGTAAACAGGTTAAAACAAAGACATGATATTCAGAACTTTAAAAATACTCTTTATGCTCCTTACGCTTGTCGGTGCGTCTGCGACTGTGCGGGCTGAAGTCCCCCCTGTCATGGCCGAATTCCGGCCGGTTTTTTCACGAGCAATTTCCGATCTGCCGATCATGCCCGGCCTGATCGAAGAAGCAGATTCGATTGTTATTTTTGACAAACCCCATGGCCGTGTTGTCGAAACCAGCGCCACAGGCGCGGTGCCAGCGCATAAGATACAAACATTCTATGGACAGGCGCTGCCGGCGCTGGGCTGGGTTTCTGTCGGCAAAGACCGCTATCAGCGCGACAATGAAATCCTTGATTTTAGCGTAAAAGCCGAAAATACCGACTCGAGCGTTTCCTTTACCATCACACCAAACGGAGAGGACAAATGAGCCACTACGATAATATCATTGTCAAAACCGAAGAAAACATCACCACCATTACCCTTAACAGGCCAGAGGCATTAAATGCCCTGTCAACGCCGTTAATGGAAGACCTGATCACCGCCATAACCGTAGCTACGAGTGATGATCAAAGCCGTGTGATTGTCATTACCGGCAATGACAAAGCCTTTGCCGCCGGCGCCGATATCAAGGAAATGAAAGACCGCAGTTTTGCCGACATGTATCAATCTGATATTTACGGGCGTTTCAGCCGCGCCTTCGAAAACTGTACGAAACCTGTTATTGCCGCGGTCTCTGGCTATGCTCTTGGCGGTGGGTGCGAACTTGTCATGATGTGTGATTTTACACTGGCGGCGGCCAATGCCCGATTCGGACAACCCGAAGTGAAGCTGGGCACATTGCCCGGCATTGGCGGATCACAGCGCCTGACACGATTGGTCGGCAAATCAAAAGCGATGGAGCTTTGCCTGACCGGCAGGCTCATGGATGCGGCCGAAGCCGAGCGAATCGGCCTTGTCGCCCGCATACTTGATACAGATGATTTTCAAACCGCCGTACAGGAAATTGCCCGCGAAATTGCCGGATATTCTCCGCTCGCCGTCAGTATGGTCAAGGCGGCCGTTAATCAGGCCGAAGAAACAACGCTCGCACAGGGCCTGGCCTTTGAGCGCAATCTGTTTTACGCCAGCTTTTCAACCGAAGACCAGAAAGAGGGCATGGCCGCCTTTCTGGACAAGCGGTCAGCCGATTTCAAAAGCCGTTGATCCGCACAAAACAGTGAAAAACACTTGACTTTCGGCAGAATCAAGGATAATTATCCACAAGAATTGAATGTATAAGCTTTAAACCTAAGGAAGATAAAAATGGCGCAGCATAAATCAGCCATCACCCGGACACGCCGTAACGAGCGTCGCCGTATAGTTAACAAAAACCGCGTTTCCCGGATTCGCACATTTCTGCGTAAAGTAGAAGATGCCATCACCAGCGGTAACAAAAAAGAAGCCAACGAAGCGTTCCAAAGTGCGCAGCCAGAACTGCAGCGTGGCGTTAGCAAAGGTGTTTTTCATAAAAACACTGTGGCTCGTAAATTATCACGTTTACAAAAGCGGATTAAGACCCTCGGCTAAGGCTCTTTAATCGCTAGATTTTTTCAAAAACGCAGCTCGATTTATTTCGGCTGCGTTTTTCTGTATACGGCATAAACAAAGGGATAGCGGGCTTTAGGCTCCATAATTTTGTAACAAAATTGTTTTTTTATAGAATCCCGATTTGAATCATTGAACCGCCAAAAGAATCCCTGTAACTTCATTCTTGTTGTGGACATGAGTAACGAATTTTAGCAGAGGAAAAATCCTTTTTCGCTGATTTCCGTTCCGTTCAGTGTGCCGTCCGTGATTGCTCGGTACACATTTTTCGAAAACTGGATAAGCCTAACGCGCCGAGAGCGCGAACAGCTTTTCTATGCCGGATTTTCTCTTTCCGGCCGTAAAACGGGGTAGTACTAACGCATGCTTGAAGTAATACAAAAGACCGAATCCTCCCAAAGCCTGCCAACAGCTGTTTCAGCTGACGGATATAAAAGATCCTATGATCGTGAATGGGCCGATGTAACTGCCCTTTTGGAAAAAGAAATCGGTCCGGCGGCTGTTAAAAACTGGATTCATCCTTTGGTCTTTATTGCTGTTCGTGACAGACGTCTTGTTCTGTCTGCGCCAACCCGTTTTCTGGCTGACTGGGTGCGGTCTCATTATGCAGACGCCATACGCCGCATCTGGGATTCGGTTGTCGAGCCTGTTCTGTCTGTCGAGCTGGAAGTCGATGTAGAAACCGCGCCTGTTAAAATCATTGATCAGGATAACGTCAGCGCCGGATCATCCACGCCGGATGCAAAACCGGAAAATGCTGCCCATCTTGCTTTGGACAGCCGTCTGGATCCACGATTTACCTTTGATAACTTTATCACCGGCGAATCAAACGAGCTGGCCTTTGCCGCCGCCAGACGTGTTGCCGAAACGGAAGATGCCGTTTTTAACCCGCTGTTCTTTTATGGCGGTGTCGGTCGCGGTAAAACGCATTTGATGCACGCCATCGGTCATGACATCCAGACCCGTTTTCCAGGCCGCAGCGTTGTTTACATGTCAGCTGAAAAATTCATGTATCAATTCGTCCGCGCGCTTCGTGAAAAAGATACGGTCACCTTTAAAGACGCTTTTCGTACCGTTGACGTGCTGATGATTGATGATATCCAGTTTATCAGCGGTAAAACGACGACACAGCAGGAATTGATTCATACTTTTAATGCCCTGCTTGATCAAGGCAAACAGGTGATCATCGCCGCCGACAAAAATCCGGCCGAGATGGAAGGTCTGGATGAAAGACTGCGCTCCCGCCTTGGTTGGGGTCTTGTGGTCGATATCCAGCCTGCCGATCTTGATTTGCGCCGCGCCATTCTGGCCAGCAAAGCCGAAAACGCCGGCAAAACCATTTGCCCTGATGTCATTGATTATCTGGCTGAACGGATCGCAACCAATATCCGCGAACTTGAAGGCGGATTAAACCGGATTCTGGCCCATGCCGATCTGATGAATCGTCCGGTTTCCCTTAAAACCACCAAAGCCGTACTCAGCGATTTGTTCCGCGCCCATGACCGTAAAGTCACCATCGACGATATCAAGAGAAAAACTGCCGGTTTTTACGATATCAAACTCAGCGATATGTCTTCTAACCGCCGGCTGCGTGCCATTGCCCGCCCCCGTCAGGTTGCCATGTATCTGGCCAAAAAGATGACCCCGACATCACTACCCGAAATCGGACGCCAGTTTGGTGGCCGGGATCACACCACGGTCATGCATGCCGTTCGTAAAATAAATGAACTGGTTGCCGCCGATCCGCAACTTGGCACGGATCTCGAACAGCTGGAAGCCAGCCTCAAAGAACTCTAAGGGCTGGCGCTGTATTCCTTTTCACAGGGATCAGGGATTTATTACATATAATTAACGAGCGACAACTGGCTCATAATCCGTGTAACTTCATAAGAAGAAGTCAGCTGCGTTTGCATCGACTGAATTTTGACGACTGTATCTGTCGGATCCGCATCTTCCATGTCCGAAAGCAATGATTGGGATAAATCAATATCATTCTGGTTTTGATCCTCCATATCTTTCAAAAGATTATATTCCGAACCCAGACGAAAGCTAGTGCTGCGCATTTCCTCGACACCTGATTTCAAAAAGCCATTAACCTCGTCCAGCATTTGGTGAAACTCGGCTTCCGTTCCGATATCGGTTGCCACATCAGGGAACTTCGCTGCTTTGGCAAGGGCGATCCCTTTAAGTACGGTTTTAAAACCTTTCTCGTTGGCAAGTGCGGTATAGTCAACATCGACACCATCACTGATTTTGGTTGTTACTTTCCCTGACAATGACAAATCGGTATTCAGCCCCAGCTCGGCATCGGTAAAATTATCAATATTATTCATCATATCGGCATAGCTTTGGCTACCATCCAGCCAATTATCGATTTCAGCCTTAAAATTGGCTTCCATATTGGCCAGCGCATCCATCGGCTTACTTTGTGAGGCCGAACCACCAAACAAATAGCGGCTGCCGTCACTGGTATTAAGCAAGTCTTCCATAAACCGCATGCCGGTATTGGCGATATTATTGATGTCGGAAAGTTCTACCTCCCCACTACGGGTCTGGATCAAGACACTATCCTGAATGCCCTGTGTGGTCTCGATCATTTTATCCATCGAGTTCATCATCATCTGCATGCGGGTGGTTACTTTTTTATTATTCTCTTGATATACACCCAGACGATCAACATCTGCACGTAAATCCTGCACCTGAAAGGCTTTGGTGCCAAAGCCGCTGATCTGGTCATATTTTTTCTGTGTCGACAGCTGTCGGTGTAAATCCTGAAGCTGACTGTTCATCTTTCTCAAATACATAGTTTGTGATGATGATTTTCCCATCAGAGATACAGAATATGTCATATTAGCTCTCCTTTATCTTTCTTTTTTCGCGCTTAACGCAGCGCGTTCATAAGGTCGTTAAATTGTTTTTCTGATGCCTGAATCAGCTGTGTTGCTGCCGTATACGCCGTTTGGAATTTAATCAGTTCTGTTAATTCCTGATCAATATCAACGCCGGTTTCATTAAGAAACCGCTCATTCAAAGTATTATAAAATGTCGAACTGCTTTCTGCCGCTCTGTCAGCCTGGGCATGTTGTTCGGCCTGAAAGGCAATCATGGATTTGCCGAAGCCTTCAATCTTGCTATTGCCGCTAATCTCGGTGCTAAGATTGCCATCAACACCCATATTTTGCGTACGGAAGGCTGTATGACTGACTTTTCCGGTCTTCATACCCATGGATTTAAGAGGCAGACCAAGCCCGTCATCAAGGGTCAATCGACCATGACTTATACCGCTGGAATCCAAAGGCTGAATGATTAATTCACCACTACCACCCAGACTGGCGGTAATCCCCGGAACAGCATTCAGATCGGCAAGTAAATCTGTCTGGGTATCTGTCGGTGCAATTGAAATCGTCACGGGTGACTGCTGGCCAACCTGTACACTAAAAGACGGGTTTTCAGCGGCCGTTGTTCCGGCGCTATGGCCAATTGCGGCCATACCTGCCGCGCCCAAAGATACATCGGCGATCGTAATATCGGCATTACCTTCGATAACCAATTGGCCCAAATCGTTCAAACGCGCTGTTCCGGCGCCCACTGCTGTATTTATAGAATTAACCAGATCTGTGGGCCCGTCAGCGGCGTTAATCGTCACTGTCACCGCGCCGCCGCCGGTATCTATAGAAAACTGGTCGCCAGCAGTAATATCGGGATGGCTATCAAGCGGTGTAAAATTGGTAAGATTAGTCGCACCAACAACCTGAGCCTGCTGTTGAATACCGGTACTGGCAAAAACAGTCCCTGCCGAAATATCAACAGACCCCGTTGCCTCATAATATTTATTCTCTCCGAAAGCAAATTCCAGAACCCGATCAATAATCGCATTCGACCCATCAAGAACAGTTTCGCCATTTGTACCTGTGCGGATCAAACTATGGTCCTGCATGACATCGGCATTTACCTGCATCTTTTCGGAAAAACCGTTATAGCCAACCGTTGCCGGTGGCGCGACATGGGCAGGAACATTACCATCTTCATCCGTAAAAAGCGTCAAACCCTGTTCTGCAAAACGCATGGAGGTTTTTTGCGCAAGTTCATCGAGCTGCGCATGATATTGCGGCAAGGTCTGATCACGCAGCTCCAGCAGCGCTTCGATTTGTCCACCGGTTTTCAGCTGGGTCAGATCTGTCGGCGGCGTTCCGGCAATCGTCAAAGCCGTTGACCCGCCATTCCCTAAAGAAGATGTTGCGCCAAGAGGTATAGGCGCAAAAGCCAGCTGACGGGCTTCATTATCCGCCAGCGTAGCGCCGTTATTGGTCATGACGACAAGACGACCACTATCAGCCTTAAAAGAACGGATCTCCATATATTTGGATAATTCACGCATCGCTTCATCACGCTGATCTTCGAGGCCGGCGGCGCTGCGGTTCTGTGCCGTGAGACCGGCGATCTGGTTATTAAGCGTGGCGATATGTTCCAAGGTACTATTGACGTCACTGACAATAGAACGCAATTCGTTCTGCGTATCATTACGAAGCTGGGTCAGATATTGAGACATATCATTAAATTTATCTGCGACAACCCGTGACTGGGAAACCACAGAACTGAGCAGAATATTATCATCAGGCGCTGCCGATAATTCGGCAAAACCTTCATTCAAACCCGACAGTTCCGCGGACAAAGAAATTTCTTTCTCGGACGCACCATGGAAATCCATGACCCTTGATAAATAGCTTTCCCGTATTCCGGCAGCCTCTGAATTACTTTTTTGGCCCAACAAATCACGGATCAGTGCGTCATCCACTTTACGGATAACTTCCGAAATGCGTACGCCAAATCCCTCGCCCAACTGTGTAACAGCGCTTTGCTGCGGCAAAACTTTCCGGGTATATCCCGGCGTAGATGCGTTTGTAATGTTGTTCGACACAACATTAATCGAGCTTTGAGCCGCTTTAAGCCCCGCCAGGGCATTTGATAAAGGTGAAACAGTCATTTTTCATCCGTTCCTTAAAAATAATTTTCCACAGCAGTGTGTTGCAATAGCCGTGCCAGTTTATAAAATCATCCGGTAAGCAAGTTTTTCGCTTTAGGTTATTGTTTTTTAAAGAATAGCCGCTATTGTAATATATAGGGGAATAGGGCAGACTAGAAATACGCCTAATTCAAAGTAGGGTTATTAATAAGGCAGGTCGGGGTTACGTCATGTCAGACGATATTCAAGAGAATAATAAGCACAAAGACGCGCAGCACGCTGAGAACGGTCAAACCTCGGCTGAGGATGCGCCTGTGGAAAACAATGCGCCTGCAGATTCGCCGGCAGAAGATACAGCAGCAGAGTCTCAAAAAGACCCTATGCTCAATCAGATTCCCGAAGATATTTTCACGTCTGATGAAAGACAGGCAGCAGCACCTACGCCTGAAAGTCAAACATCAGAAGCGCCAGCCGCTTCATCTGGTAACGACACACCGGCAGAAAAGCCACCAGCACAGCAAAATGCCCCGGCGTCACAGGCTCCGGCGTCTTCTCCTGCATCAACAGCAGCAGCGCCGTCAGCAGCTTCGACAGAAAAGCCTAAAAAGAAATTTCAATTTAAATCCGGTGGGCTCGGTTCAAACTCGCCTGCCAAAGAAACACCGGCACCGCAAAGCAAACAAAAGCCGGCTGGCGGGCAAAAAGCCACAGCAGGACAAGATAATATTCCCCGCGGCGCTTTAAATGCCGTTGTTTCCCGTAACGAATACTACCGTGACGGTTATAGAAGCCTGATGAAAGTCGCTTTTATCGAGGGCATAATCATTGTGTCTCTTGTACTGGTCTTTCTGGTGTATATGAATATTCACGAAGGTCGTGACCGTTATTTTGCGACCACTGCGGATGGGCGTATTTTGCAGCTTGTACCGCTGGATCAGCCTAACATGTCTTCTGCGGCACTTATGTCATGGGTTTCACAGGCCGCGACCGAGGTCATGACCTTTGGTTTCCATGATTACCAGCGCCGCCTGCAGGAAGCCTCCCGGCATTTTACACGCCGCGGCTGGGAAAGTTTTACAACAGCGTTACAGCGCTCACGTATTATTGAATCGGTGGAAACACTTCAGCAGGTCGTCACCGCGACCCCAAGAAGTGCGCCCGTTCTCCTTCAGGAGGGGGTCTTTAACGGACGTCATCGCTGGATTGTTAAATTACCGCTGACAGTAACATTTAAATCGGGTAACAAAACACAGTCTACTAATCTTGAAGTAACAATTACGATCGAGCGTGTTCCAACGCTGGAAAGTCCAAACGGGGTGGGAATTGAATCTTGGGTCGCTGTATAATGACATCCAATCGCAATTCCTGTGTGACAATAAGATAAGAATATGGTCTTATAAGATAAAATTTTTGCGAGAGGGATCATGTTTCCAAAAACGAGCATCATTCGTTTAACCATAGCAACTTTTCTGATGAGCGCAGCTGCAATACCAGCTGGGGCACAGACATCAGGGACTGGAAGTGGTTCAGATACGCCACCGCCACCACCAGGTGTCGCAGACCCTTTTGCAGGTAGTGGCATCTCGGAAGGTGCGCCACTTGGTCAGGGGCTGCCGATGTCCGACAGCGCGCAAGGCTATTCCTTAACACCAGAGGAAGCCGCCGAGCTGGAAAACCGGTTACAGGAAGAAGCCAAAGAAGAAGAGCGTAAAGTACGTCGGGAATCAATCGATGGTGCTATTGATTCCGTTTTACCTTTAAAACCGGAAGAAATTCGTGAAATGCTTGATTTTTTCCGTCAAAGTCGTGAAGCGGCTGAAACACCGATAAAAGTACCACAGCCGATGGTGCGCATTGAAACAATCCCGCTGGATCCGGGTGCCCTGCCGAGCATGATTAAAACAGCGCCCGGCCATGTCACCACGATTAACATTCTGGATATTACAGGGCAGCCCTGGCCTATTCGTGATGTTAGTTGGGCGGGTCAGTTTGAAGTCACACCACCGGAGCCCGGTGGGCATATCCTGCGGGTGACGCCTTTGTCAGCACATGGCGTTGGCAACCTTTCTATTCAGTTGGTAGACCTGATTACGCCAATAACCTTTTCGCTTCAAACGGGTCTGGATGTCAGCTATTACAGGTTTGATGCCCGTATTCCTGAAATGGGGCCCATGGCACATACACCGATTATTGATCAAGGTGGATTGGATGCTGTCGCCGGTAATAAGGAGTTAATTTCCTTTCTTGAAGGCGTGCCCCCTATGAAGGCTACCCGCTTGAACATAAGCGGCGTTGATCCCCGGACAAAAATCTGGCAATTGGGATCTGAATATTTTTTAAGAACGCCATTATCATTGTTATCACCAGCCTGGAACAACAGTGTTAAATCATCAGATGGCATGAATGTTTACGCCTTGAATCAGGCCTCGGTTATTCTGTTATCGGATAACGGACGCATGGTACAGGCCTATGTCAAGCCACAGGAGGAATAGTCGATGAATGAGGATCAGTTTGATATCGACGATGAATTGCTAGAAGACGAACAGCAAACCCCAAAAGAAACGATAAAAAGACTCTGGGATGAGAACCCTCTTTTTAAAGTGGGTGTTGTGGTTGTCGTTATAGTGCTTCTCTATATTGCCTATTCAATATTTTTAGGTAATGACGAAGCTGAATTAGACATGTCTCGCGTGCCAGGTGCCAAAACCGTAACTTCTGCCCCCGGGGAAGAAGATACAGATCCTGAATATCGGGAAGCTCTAGAAGACGCCAATAATCAACGCGCAGAGGAAGCAAGACTTACAGGTGCAAGCTCGTTACCAACGCCCATCGGCTCTAGCGATGCCAGAATTGAAGCCCCCAAGCTTGAAGACTTGGATGGCGACAACCCGCTTGAAGTCTGGCGGCGTAGATCAGATGCTGTTAATCTTGGACGTGATGATTTTGCAGATGAAGGCCCGGAAACCTCTGGTCCATCCGAGGAATTCGATCTTAAAAATCAACAAATGACCCTGACGCCACACCGACAGGTGCAACCCAGAGCACCGCAGCAAACTGTTTCAGCGCCAAAGGGAAATGAAGAAAATATGGAGCGCTTTGCCGAGCAGATGCGGGCAATCATAAGCACCAAACAACCGCCGGCACCTAACTTGATCAGTATGGCTGATTACCCATCGCCCTATCAACAATATCTGAACCATCAACAGGAACTGGCAGAACTGCAAAACGATACGGCAGCCGGCAATATACAGCCAACCAGCGCAAATACCCCGTATCTTGAAGAAGGTGTTTCTGCCTCCGAGGAAGAGGAAGAAGAAAAAGTTATCATCCCTGCCGGGACAATAGTTTACGCTCAAGTGCTAAATGCCTTGAGTTCGGATATTAAAAGCCCGGTATTAGCGCAAATTCTATCCGGTCCGCTGACCGGATCGCGGGCAATCGGTAGTTTTGAACGGCAGGATGAATATCTGGTTCTGAGCTTTGAGCGGATCGTTGATGGTGATGATGTCTATAGTACCGAGGCTTACGCGCTTGATACAGGCACGACACTTGCCGGTATCCGTAGCGATGTTGACCGCCATTGGGTACGTCGCGTTGTTCTTCCGGCAGCCGCTGAATTTATCACAGGCATGGGGTCTGCTATTGCAGAGTCCGGCAGCACAACCGTAACCGTCGATCAAGGTGCTGCAGTGTCGGATGAAACGGACCTTGATACGCAGCAAGAAATCGCCAGTGGTGTCGAAGAGGCAAGCTCGAAATTTGCCGAGATCCTTGAAGAAGAAGAAGATGTGGAAGTAACCGTTACCTTGGATAAAGGCACACCAATTGGCATCGTATTTACTGAATCTATTAAAGAGGGAGACCTTGAATAATGGCTGACCAGAATAATAATGACAGCGATTTTGAAATCGATAACGAATTTGCCGAAGATGAATCGGCTGCAGAAATGCCAAAGAAAAAGAAATCAGGCGGGATGATTGTCCTGCTTGGGGGGCTTGTTATTATCGGTGCTGGCGCATATTACGCCAAAGACATTCTACTGCCTTCAACAGATATTCCAGCCGCTCCCGGGGCTCAAACTTCGCAAATGGAAGGCAATCCTTTTGCGCAGAATAGCATGACCACGGATATAAACGGCAATGATTCCCGAATGGCGCCACAACCTGAAAACAATCCTCAGGCCGCTGTTCAGGATTCTATTCCCCAACCTGTCCCCGTATCAGAGAATAATATGGGTATGCCTGGCTCTACATCTGATGAAAATATGGAGATTTTCGGAGAATCGTCCGATGATACAGACACCGGCTTTCCTTCGGACACTGATTTTGAATCTGGCACAGGTTTTGATGCCAGCGAGGATAATTCAGCTCCTGTACAATTCGGTGACAATAACAATGATATAAACACGGAAACACCGGAATTCGATCAACCTACGACCGATATGCCCATGGAGAATAAAGCGCAGGAAAATAAAATCAGTGAGACTGATATGGCAGGTATGCCGACAGACATGGATGAAGGTGGTCTTGCCTTTAACGAAGGCGATATTGAAACCGCGCCTGAAGATACGCCTCTCAGTACATATCAGACACAAAAACAAGCAACAGCTCCTACACCGGAAAGTGAGCAGGATGCTGACAATGAAGAAATTGAGGCTTTGAATACCCGAATAAAAAGCCTGGAAAAAGAGCTCAAAACGCTTCAATCTTTGTTAAAAAAGCAAGATCCGTCTCAATTAGAAGAACAAGTTGCTAAACTGAATAGAAAAATAAGCACTCTGGAGGCCAATTCCGCCCAAAAATCAGTATCAACGCCGTCCAGAAAGGCGACAACTTCCGTTAAAGCACAGCCCAAGCCTCGTTCTACACAACAGAGTTCTGCGCCGGATTGGGTGCTTCGTTCTGCAGATTCAAATGCGGCCTGGATTTCTGTCGACGGTAGCAATGACATACAAAAAATTGTTGTCGGTGATACACTGGAAGGCTTGGGTGAAATACGTTCTATTGACTTTGACCGTTACCAGGGATGGGTTGTCACCGGTACCAAAGCCACTATTACCCAGTAAAGCCCTTTAAAGAAATAGTGCGGTTAATGCCGTGCTATTTCTTTGTCAAAACAAAGAAGGGGTCTTTAAGCTGCTAGAATCATTGCCCCGTTTTTATCTAAAGTTTTAGAGGTATTTAATAAAAACTTCCGATTTCACTACTTTTATTTTAGATTTTCAATTATCGTTTAATTACAACAGTTTATCAAAATAATGTGGTGGTATATTAGGCTCTACGATTTGCACGGTTTCGGAAAATATGGTTTAATATAAAGATAGGTAGCAGTTTAAAAGAGGGGTTGAGGGGTTATCCAGTGAAAAGATTTATCAAAATTCTGAGCATATCATCACTGATGCTGTTAACTGCAAAAACAGCCTCGGCGGCCACTATTGGTACTGCCTTAAACGATCTTGCTACCTCATTTACCGATTTTCCTCTATTAATTTCAGCCTTTGCTTATATTTTTGGCGCGGCGCTTGGGGTCTGGGCAATGTTTACATTCCGTGATCATGTTGATGGCGGGCCAAGCGCTCCACCTCTTTCAAGCGGTGTAAAAAAATTATTGGCTGGTGGTATGATGCTAGCCTTGCCAACCGTAATTGAGGCTGCCGCGACAACCTGGGTAGGCAGCGGTATGGGCGCACAGAATTACTCCGGTGGCATGGCAGCGGCTCCGCCAGGACCGGCGACACTTGATAAGATGGCCGTTGCCTTTATCAATGATATTTCAGGCCCTATGGGTGTAGTTTTATCAGCTTTTACCTATATAGGCGGTATACTCTTAATTCTTATTGCGATTTCCAGAATTACACGTTCATATCAGGAAGGGGCTCGTGGTCCTACCGGTATTGGAACAATCATGACAATTTTGGCTGGTGGTGCATTACTATCGTCCGGGGAGATGATGGGGGCCTTTTCAACCAGTCTTTTTGGAGACGCCACGTCCAGTGTTAATCCTATCTTTACAGGTACATTGGCTACCGCTATGGGCGCAGCCACCCAAGCCAAAGTTGCTGCAACTATACAAGCATTAATTGGATTTGTCGTACTTGTAGGATGGATCGCCTTTATCAGAGGTTGGTTCGTTCTAAAAGCAGTCGCCGACGGGGACTCTCAGGTGTCTATGGCACAGGCCCTGACTTTTCTATTCGGTGGCGCCCTGGCTGTCAACATAGGGGATTTGATCAATTATATTCAAAACTCCGTTGGTGCTGGCATACTGGGTATCTCGTTCAGTTAATCCATTAGGGATGCTGGACAATTCATTGTAACAGGAGGAAAAACACAATGATTAAAGCAAAACTAGAAAATATGACTGCGCGCTTAGCAGCTATTGCGACAGTAGGCGCAATGATGCAGTTTAGCGAAGCTCATGCTACGGGTTTCCAAACAGCTACAGGTAACATTAAAACATCAGCATCTGATATTCCGAATCTGATCTCTACCGTTGCTTACATCGGTGGTGCAGGTCTTGGTGTTGCCGGCGTTCTGAAAATGAAACAGCACGTTGATAACCCGACTCAGACCCCGTTGAAAGATGGTCTGGTTCGTCTGGGTGCCGGTGGCGGCCTTCTGGCTCTGCCATTCGTTCTGGACTCAATGGCTTCAACCATTGGTACAGGTGGTACGGTTCCAACCGCATCCATCCCAGTTGTTCCTTAATAAGAAGGATCAGTCTAATAATGAAAAACCCGGTGCACGTCACCGGGTTTTTTTTAATGCAAAATTCAGACATATCCGATATGATTTGCTTATGAGCAAAGCTATCGCATACGGGGTTGGGTCCCTATCAAATTCGGGGAAAGTTTTTATCCAGAATCCGGCCGATCTGCCGGAAGACCGGATCAAAGCCATTCATCAGCGTGATGACCATAGCTGCCAGTTTTGTGGTTTTACATCCCTCAAATACCAACAGATACAGTTTCTTGGTGAACGTGTGAAGGATGCCCCAGATGACGAATATGTGACAGCCTGTACTTTTTGCCATCAATGCTTTCACCTTGATCGAATTGCTTTCATGCAATCCGGCACTTTAATCTGGCTACCTGAACTGACACAAGCCGAATTAAACAACATCTGCCGGGCTATTTATATTGCCCGGATCACCCAAGGGCCTATTGCTGATGCTGCGCGTGATGCGCTTGATATTTTAATGGATCGTAAACCCGAGGCCCGAAACCGTCTGGGCACTGATGATCTGAAGGTTCTGGCGACTATTTTTCAGGATTTCATGGAATCAAAAGAATACAAACAGCGTAATAATCGTATTCAAGGATTTCGAATTTTACCGCTAGACCGGCGTCTTGTTAAAGAAGGCGAACTTGAATTCAACCAGTTTCCTCAAATGCTGGCCTATTGGCGTTCAACAGAAGGCCCGTATGGCGCCATTCCACCACGCAACTGGGCAGAGATGTTTTATAACCTTAAAGATACGTTACGGGCCACACCACAAGAATAACGACCTATAAAAATATGGATAGTCTCGGGCTTATTCCTCAAAGTCGCTTGTGTTTGGCCTATTTTAAATTTATGCTTGAGAGATGAACAGTCAGAGTGGGTTTGCGTTAAATGGGTATTCTTGAAAAACTTTTTAAACCAATGGTCATGGCGCTGCGCCAGCCGGTCGAATCCTTTATTCGTCTTGAAACTGCGGATAACAAAACCACGCTTGTTTCCGAAGATGGTTCACTGATCTCTTACCTGAAAATTGATGGCTCCCGCCAGATTATCGGTGAAGAAGAATACCGCCAGATTATTAGTCAATCTGTGATCAAGATTGGTTCGCGTTTTGACCGCCCCGGTCAGGCGATGCAGGTGTATTTTACACGTAACCCGGACCGTATCGAAGAAGAGCTGCGTTCAATGATCCGCCCGGCACAGCTTTCTGCCAAAAATATCGGCCTTGAAATTGACGATATTTTTGAAGAACGCGCCCGCCACCTGACAAATTATATATCCTGGGAAGAAATTTATGTTGTTCTCTGGACACGTCCCGCAGTTCTGAGTAAAACCGAATTAAAGCGCGAAGCGGAAGTGTCCCGAAAGAAAAAATGGGTCACAGCGCCAAACGCACAAAATCCGCTGGCGGCTTTTGAAGCCTTACGAAACCGTCATGATAGTTTTACAACCGGTATTAACGCTGCGTTTCTGGAACTAGGTATACAGAGTAAAATCATGGAAGCACATGATGCGCTTTTTGCTGTTCGGACCAATCTGTTGCAAACCGGTGTTAACAGCCGTTGGCGCGCCTGCCTTCCGGGCGATCCTCTTCCACCGCGGGCGCCAGAAAGCTCAACGGATATGTCCGAAATCCTCTGGCCGCCATTACGACAGCAAATATCAACAACATCGGCCCGGGTTATTAATGACCGGATCGTTGAATTCGGCCAGTATATCTGGAGTGGCATGGATATGGTTCTGGCACCGATGGAGCCCGCACCCTTCCCAAAACTTCTAAGCCGCCTTGCCGAGGCAAAAATTCCGTTCCGCGTCTCTTTTCTTATTGAGGGCGGCGGCATCCAAGGCGGCATGACCCGAAGCTTTATTGCTTCTCTTCTTGCTGTTACCAACACAGAAAACCACCAGATTAAAGATGCACTTGAATCGCTTGAAGTGCTTTCGCGCAGTGAGCCTGTTGTTAAACTTCGTATTTCTTTTGCCACCTGGGCACCCAAAGGGGACACAAAGCTACTAGAGGAACGTACAGCCGCCTTGATGCAATCAGCAGAAAGTTGGGGCTATTGCCAGGTTTCGCAGCTGTCAGGTGATCCGCTTGACTGTGTCATGTCCTCGGCAATGGGTATTGCCTGCGCCTCAACAGCGCCCTCGGCCATCGCCCCCTTGGAAGAAGTTCTTAAATTGCTGCCCTGGCAGCGGGCTTCCAGTCCTTTTTCTTCAGGTTCTATTCTGCTCAGAACGCCTGATGGACGTGTTTGGCCTTACCAGACTGGTACAAACCTGACAACCACCTGGTTTGATCTTGTATTTGCGCAGCCCGGGGGTGGTAAATCTGTTTTGATGAATACTCTTAATCTGGGGACCTGCTTAACCGCCGGTGTGCCACGCCTGCCCTATATTGCGGTAATTGATATCGGGCCATCATCAGCCGGTCTGATTTCTTTGATTAAAGATGCCCTGCCACCAAGCCGCCAGCATGAAGCTGTGGCTTATCGTTTGCAGATGACCCAGCAATACGCGATTAATCCCTTTGATACCAAGCTTGGCTTGCGCCGACCGCTTGCCGATGAAAGAAGCTACCTGATTGAGCTTTTGACCCTGCTCTGTACACCGCCCGGCAAATCTGAACCCTATGACGGGATTGCCCAGCTTGCCGGTATGGTTATTGATGAAATTTTCCGCTGGCGTGATGATAACACGGCCAATGCGGAGCCACGCAAATATCTGAAACGGATCGATCCAGAAGTTGATGCCGCTTTGGAAGAATGTGGCATTCGCGTTGATGAAGAAGCCTATTGGTGGGATGTCGTCGATCTTTTATTCGATAAAGGCCGGACCTATGAAGCAACCCTTGCCCAGCGTAATGCTGTGCCGACATTGGGGGATTCAATCGCCGCTGCCCGTCGACCGCAAATCCGTAACCTGTTGGAAGAAACCCAGATCGGTGGTAGTTCCGAGGGTGTTATTCATGCTTTTGAACGTATGGTAACGTCAGCGGTTCGGGAATTTCCGATTCTGTCCTCTGTGACAAAATTCTCACTGGCAGAAAACCGTATTACGGCGCTCGATCTTGCCGATGTTTGCCCGCAGGGTGATGACACAGCTGACCGCCAGACATCAATCATGTATATGTTGGCGCGACATGCGCTGATTACCAAATGGTGGCTTAACCAGGAAGCTTTGGCGATGATGCCGGAAAAATATCGTCCGTATCACGAAGAAGTGCTGCGCGATATTGCCGAGACCCCCAAGCGTCTGTGTTTTGATGAATTCCATAGAACCAGTGGTTCAAAAGCTGTCCGTTCCCAGCTGATCCGCGATGTGCGTGAAGGCCGGAAACGTGGTATTCAGATCGTACTGGCGTCGCAGCTGCTTGACGATTTTGATGATGACATGGTCGATCTTGCAACCGGTGTCTGGATTCTGGGTGCCGCTGTCTCGGATCGTTCGGTTGATAATGCCCGGGAACGCTTTGGTTTAAGTGATACAGCCCGCTGGATTATGCGTAACCGTCTGACCGGTCCGCGTTCAAGTGGTGGTCCCTGCATGCTCATTCTCGGGACAACCGATGGCCGCTATGAACAGCATTTGATTAATACGCTGGGCCCTATCGAGCTTTGGGCCTTCTCGACTTCGTCCGAGGATGTTGCGATCCGTAACCGTTTGTATTCCCGTTTAGGGGCATCACAAGCCCGGCGACTACTGGCGGCTAACTTCCCTGGTGGTTCTGCCCGTTCAGAGATCCGCAGGCGCGTTCAGGAACTGGCCGAAGCCAGCAAAACAGAAGAAGCTTCTGTTGGGGCTGTGATCGAAAAAATTGTCAGCGAAATGATCGAATCAACTCAAGTGAAACTTGACGATCTGTAAATGATGCTTTTTTAATCACTTATAGAATGTAGGACAAAATCAAGACTTGAGGCCAGCATTCTATATTTATTCTGCTGTTTTATCTCCGCTGCGTTTACCAAAAATTCAATATTTTCCCGTAGAATAAGAAAAGGAGATGATTGATTTTTGACAAGGGGAGAATAATGAAAACACGTCGCAGAAACTCACAAACCAAGCTAAGCCACCAATTTGTTGCCCGGCAAACCCGTCGACCTGCGCAAAGCTCGCGTCCAGGCGGCATCAGGCTTGCACCGGCTGCACCACAGCTCATGCGCTCCAACTGCTGAGCATCTCTAATAAAATATAAATTCGCCGTTAAACCTTGACGTTCAGGCTTATAAACGACATATCTTGTAGTACATTTAGTCTATGAGGTAGTAAAAATGCATGAGCGCGCAGGACAGTCACCCTATGGTAATTGGGCCGGGACCACCATTATTTCCGTCCGCAAGGGCGATGAAGTCGTTGTCGCCGGTGATGGTCAGGTCTCTTTTGGTGATACAGTAATGAAATCCAACGCCCGTAAGGTGCGCAGGCTGGGACATGGCGATGTCATCGTCGGTTTTGCCGGCGCGACGGCTGATGCCTTTACCCTGTTTGAACGTCTGGAAGAAAAAATCGAACAACATCCAGGACAGCTGGTTCGCTCCTGTGTAGAGCTTGCCAAGGAATGGCGCACCGATAAATATCTGCGCCGTCTGGAAGCCCTGATGGCCGTCTGTGATGCGGATACCTCCCTTATTCTTAGCGGCAATGGTGATGTTGTCGAACCTGAAAATGGCTTGATCGGCATTGGCTCCGGCGGGCTTTATGCACTATCAGCGGCACGTGCCCTTGTTGATATCGAGGAGATGAGCGCAGAAGACATTGCCCGCAAGGCGATGAAAATTGCCGCCGATATCTGTGTCTTCACCAATGACAACTTGACGATCGAAACACTCAAGAAAGAGGGATAAACATGTCCGTTAACCCTGTAACAACAAAAAAAGAATCGAAAACGACACCGAAAACCAGTGCTAAAGCTGCAGCTGTCGATAAGATTGACCCATCAGCCTTCAGCCCTAAAGAAATTGTTGCCGAGCTTGACCGCTATATTATCGGCCAGACAGACGCCAAGCGTGCTGTTGCCGTCGCGTTACGGAACCGGTGGCGCCGCCAGCAGCTTGATGAAGTTATGCGTGATGAAATCCTGCCAAAAAACATTCTGATGATTGGCCCGACAGGGGTTGGTAAGACTGAAATATCCCGCCGTCTGGCCAAGCTTTCACAAGCGCCGTTCATCAAAGTCGAAGCAACCAAATTCACCGAGGTTGGCTATGTTGGCCGTGATGTTGAATCCATTATCCGCGATCTATTTGATGTTGCCATCAACATGACCCGCGAATCCATGCGCGAAGAGGTCGTCGCCCGCGCCGAGCAGGAAGCCGAAAACCGGGTGCTGGATGCCCTGGTCGGTCCCGGTGCCAGTGAAACCACCCGCGATTCTTTCCGCAAGAAATTACGCGCCGGTGAGCTTGACGACAAAGAAATCGAAATTGCGATCAACGAAAAAGCCGGTAGCGGTATGCCGACTTTCGATGTACCGGGCATGCCAGGTGCCCAGATGGGCATGATCAATATCGGCGAAATGCTGGGCGGTTCTATGGGACCAAAGACAAAAACCAAGAAAATGAAAGTCCGCGAATCCTATAATATTCTGATTGAAGAAGAAGGCGATAAGCTGCTTGACGAAGACAAAGTCATTGCCACTGCCAAGGAAGCGGTAGAAAATAACGCTATCGTTTTTCTTGATGAAATTGACAAGATCGCCCATCGGTCTGATAACCGCAGCGGTGATGTCAGCCGTGAAGGCGTCCAGCGCGACTTGCTGCCTTTGATCGAAGGCACCGCCGTTTCAACAAAATACGGTCTGGTCAAAACCGATCATATCCTTTTTATTGCCTCCGGCGCTTTTCATTTCTCAAAGCCGTCAGATATGCTGCCTGAATTACAGGGCCGGTTGCCGATCCGTGTTGAATTAATGGCCCTGGCCGAAGATGACTTCCGCCGGATCCTTACCGAACCGGAATGCAGCCTGATTAAGCAATACAAGGCATTGCTGGCCACAGAAAATGTAACATTGAACTTTACGGATGAGGCCATTGATGCGCTGGCCCATTTAACGGTTGAAATCAACGCCAATGTCGAGAATATCGGCGCCCGGCGCCTGCATACGGTTCTGGAACGATTACTTGAAGAAATCAGCTTCAGCGCCTCGGACCAAAGCGGCGAGACCATCGAAATTGATGCTGATATGGTTCATGACCGTCTATCCGATCTGACCAAGGATGAAGATCTGTCTAAATTCATTCTGTAATAACAGAGCAGATTAATCCGCTTTGGCCTGTTTCTCTTGAAGTTCGGCCCAGATCGGATCCGTCAGGTCATCCAGCATGTTTTTATGGGCCATGATTTCAGAATCGGGGATATCAAAACAGCGATAGGCGCGCTTTTGGGCTTTGATTTCAACCTTAACCGCACTTTCGCGCGGGCCGCTACCCATACTGTCATCCAGCGTCAAACCGTGCTGACGTCCGCCGAGCAAATGCAGGTACACTTCGGCCAGAAGCTCGGAATCGAGCAAAGCGCCATGAAGTGTCCGGTTTGAGTTATCAATCTCGAACCGTCGGCACAAGGCATCCAGAGAGGCAGGAGAGCCCGGGAACCTCTGCCGGGCAACAGCGAGCGTATCAAGTGACTGGCTCATCGGAAGGGGCTTAAACCCCGCCAGTTCCAGTTCTGCATTGATAAAACGCATGTCAAATTCAGCGTTATGAATGATCAGACGGGAATCACCCATAAAATCGGTAAAATCACCAACGATCTCTGTAAAAATTGGTTGGGTCGAGAGAAATTCGGTGCCGAGACCATGAACATCAAAGGCCTCGACCGGCATATCCCGCTGCGGATTAATATATTGATGATAGGTCTTGCCGGTCGGAATCTGATTGAATAATTCAATGCAGCCGATTTCAACAATCCGGTGGCCGTCCTGTGGATCAAAGCCTGTCGTTTCCGTATCAAGAACAATTTCACGCATGAAACTAATCTAGCTTATTGTGCGTTTGAATTCCAGTATTTAACAAAAACGGCAATTTTTCTAAAAAAATCAATGAAAAAGCAGAGAAATATCATATTGCCCTCTTGCCAGATGGTGCAGGATTTGGCACTTTACCTAACAAGTCAACAATCAAGGGGATTCGCTTTGCCATGACGAAATCAGAGCTTATCTTGAAAATCGCCGAACTAAACCCGCATCTATACCAGCGGGACGCGGAACTGGTCGTTAATGCGATCTTTGATGCCATCACCGAGGCATTGGCCAATGGTGACCGGGTCGAACTGCGTGGTTTTGGTGCTTTCTCTGTCAAGCACAGAGATGCCCGTCAGGGTCGCAATCCACGTACAGGTGAATCCGTTCAGGTCGAAGAAAAATATGTTCCGTTTTTCAAAACCGGTAAAAAACTGCACGAACGCCTGAATGAGGATATGGCCTGACAACGGCACCATCTGTAAAGTTAAAGGATGCAGTCCATGTTAAGGCTTATAACTTTTCTAATCACCATACCGATCAGTCTTTTTGTACTGTGGTTTGCTGTTTCAAACACCCATGATATTACGATTTCCCTGATGTTCATCGGTCAGGATTTTACCTTGCCCGCTTATGCGATTATTCTGGGTCTGATGGCGCTTGGCTTTCTGGCCGGCTGCCTGCTGGTCTGGCTCAATTTATACGGTTACCGGATTAAATACTGGCGCGCCTCACGTAACCAGCCAAAGCTGGAGGCTGAAATCGACAGGTTAAAGGCCGCGCTCGAAGAAAAAGAAGCAGAGCTTAAAAAAATACCACAGCCCTATGCACCAGGGCCGTCGCAGAACCGGGATCGGATAGATAACCGTCTGACATATTTTGATAATTAATCAGGCTGATCATCACGATCAATACGCGGCCAGCCAATAAAGGCAAAAATCCAAAAACATAGAATCTGGACAACGGGCACCAACAGCAATAGCCCCCAGAACGGCGCGCGCCCGGCCCGGGTGGCGATCATGCCACTAAACAAAACAATCAGGGCGCCGGCAATCGACATGATCAACATTTCCTGCCATGACGGTCCGAAATTCATTGCGGCTTGATCCATATTCATGACTTTCCTGTTTTACTGTTGGCAGGTGATGGCTCATTCGGCCAGCGTTTTAGCCCCAGATAACCAAGGCAGATAAATAAGCCGGCATAGGGTGTAAACACCAGCAAGCCCAATACCGCCGGAAATCCGGCCCGTTTAAACATCATCATCAGCGGTACCAGAACCAATACGGCAAAGACTTGATAGCCCATCAGGGATTCAGCTGTGGTCAGGGTTTCAAACATTGCTGATATTATCACTTTCCATCATAAGAATAACTATGCGGCAGGGTTTCATGATGCGCCCAGACCAACAGCGCTATCAATAGCATGGCCCCGGCCTGATGCGCAACTGCCAAGGGCAGGACGACTCCGGTCAATAAAGTTGCGATGCCCAGTCCGGCCTGCACAACGACCATAACCGCCAATGCGCCGAACAATTTTTCAAGACGCGGTTCCATATGACAAAACCGACCTTTCCAGACCAGTGTCAGAACCGCAAGCATCGAAATCATCGCCAGCACCCTGTGGGTAAACTGCACCATGGCATGATTTTCAAATATATTGCTCCACAACGGTGACATATCAAGCCCTTCGGCCGGCCATGGATAGGTGCCCATTAAGGGAAAGCTGTTATAAACCAATCCGGCATTTAGCCCCGCGACAAACGCCCCCCAGATCATCGTCGTAAAGACAATGCAAAAACTCAGCACTGTCCAGCGCCGCAATGGTGCCAGCGTAATTGCTGATTCTGTTTTCGGCACAGACAATTTCAAAGCCATATCAAATAGCAGGCAAAAAATAACAAAGGCCAGCCCCAGATGAGCCGCCAACCGGTAATGACTGACATCGGTCAACTCGACAAGACCGCTTCGGACCATATACCAGCCCATCACCGCCTGCCCTGCGCCCAAAATCAAAAACCCCCAGAACGATAATCTATAAATTTTTGGAATCCGGCGGCGGATAAGGAAATAAAAGAACGGGATCGCATAGATCAGACCAATCATTCGCCCCCAGAAACGATGCAGCCATTCCCAGAAGAAAATATTTTTAAAATCTTCCAAAGCCATCCAGTGATGCACAGACTGATATTCGGGCAACTGTTTATAGAGCTCGAAAACCCGCAACCATTCAGCCTCATTCAAAGGAGGAAGCGTACCCATAATCGGTCGCCACTCAACAATAGACAGCCCCGATTCCGTCAATCGGGTCACAGCCCCGATCAAAGCCATCAGGAAAACTGCAGCGGCACAGATATAGAGCCATATCGCGACCGGACGGGTTTTTTTATAATCTATTTCATACATAGAAGAAGGTTTAAGAAACCGGGCCACAAAAGTAAAGTCAAATGATGATGCCAAAGTTTGAATTTAAAGCCGCCAGCTATAAAAGCGCAGACCATAAGACCTTAATTCTACCAATTCTTGTTATTTAAGCTTCGCAAAAGCAAAATCTTTCAGAATCAAAAATTTTTTTATGCAGGTCCTTTTGCTGTTTTTTTGTTTCAGATCTTTTTTCCGCCGCCATAGGGTCCATATCTTTTATAGAAGGTATTGAACCGTAGGAGCTGCATAACGGTTAAAGCCAAGAAAACGGCCAGCAGAGAACGCAAGTCCCTTGACCTTATCGGGTAAAACGTTATGCTATGGCGCTATCGAAAAAGAAGACCACAAAGGGGTAAGAAATATGGCTGAAATGGCTGAAACAGCTGATACAGGCGGAGTTGCCGGAGAACGTCTTAAATCTTTTATCGAACGGATTGAACGGCTCGAAACTGAAAAGAAGGTTATCGGCGAAGATATTAAAGAAGTCTATGCCGAGGCGAAAACAACCGGATTCGAGCCTAAAATCATTCGCAAGATTGTATCGTTCCGTAAAATAGAGCTGCAAAAAAGACGCGAAGAAACTGAACTGCTTGACTTGTATATGTCAGCAATCGGGATGGCCGAATAAATTTTACGACTTGGGATAAAAATATTTTAAGGCTTTTGGTTGCTTTTCCTTTCAATCAAGCCATTGTTTTACTATCCTGTTACAGAACAGATGTCAGGTAACTCCTATGATGTATTCTTTTCGTTTAGCTCTTATTCTCGCTTTTACTGCGGGCTTGCTTATTAGTCTACCCGATATATCTCGGGCCCAGACCAATCGTTCAAACATCAGCTTTGAAGATGCTGCGCGGGCGTTTTTTGCCGGCGACAATAAACTGGCCTTACGGCACTTCCTGACCTTGTCACATAAAGGCGATCCACAGGCACAGTATTTTCTAGCCTATATGTTTGATGTCGGCCAAGGCACGGGACAGGATATACATGAAGCCGCCCGTTGGTATATACGATCTGCAGAACAAGGTTATTTACCGGCCGAAGTCTATGCCGGTTATATCTTTGCCACAGGACATGGCGTTCCCGAAGACCGGGAAGAAGCCATTGAATGGTATCGCAGAGCGGCCGAAAAAGGCGATGACATTGCCCAAAACAACCTCGGCTCTCTCCTGCTGGAAAGTGAAGATTCGAAAAAAAGATTTGCTGCTGGCCGCTGGTTTATGTCTTCTGCACTACAGGGGAATGCTAATGCTCAATACAATCTGGCCAATATGTACCGCAAAGGCAAAGGTATTAAGAGAAATATGGCTGAAGCCGCCCGCTGGTACCTTTTGGCTGCGCTGCAAGGTAACATGTATGCCCAGAATGCTATGGCCTTTATGTACAAAGAAGGCTATGGCATAACTCAAGACAAAGAAAAAGCCATTGAATGGTATCGCAGAGCGGCCGAACAAAAACTCGGTGTCGCTCAATTCCATCTGGCTCGCTTATACGAACAAGCTGGCAAAAAGCCCGGTCTAGAGCCACAAAAGCGGGATTCCTACTTCTCGTTGGCGGCTATATGGTACTATCACGCCGCTAAACAAGGCGATGAAGAAGCTGCTTTTTATCTAGCAGATTTCTACAGACGCGGCCGCGGCGTACCACAAAACCTGGAAAGCGCCGTCCAATGGCTACAACGCGCTGTTGAAAAAGATTATATCCCTGCGAAAATCGAACTTGCTCGTTTTTACCAGACCGGACAAGGCGGCCTGAAAAAAGATCCGCAACTGGCAATGCGCTGGTATCTGGAGGCTGCCGAAAAAGGCAACGGCCTTGCCATGTTTGAAGTCGCCAATATGCATTATCGTGGCATCGGGACTGATGTTGATCTTATTGATGCTTTTAAATGGTTCGCGCTTGCTGTTGATAATCTTGAACCCGGCGATGAAGTGCGTGAAGAGGCGATTATTGCCCGTGTCGAAGTTTCGAACAGGTTGGATACTAAAGAATTGAACAAGGCCCGATCTGCGGTTACCAGATGGAAAGCGGCTCAATCCAACTAAATTTATATCCATTTTTCTAAGCAGAGACTATATCCAGCTTCATCTATAATTAACTATAGTTATGGTAATATAGATGAAGTGGTTTTAATTGGTTAGGTGGGCCACGCATAAATCTTGTCCTGTGTTTTTGGACAGCCCTGCATGTTGGGGGTGCAACAAACGGGGTAAAATGGCCGGCTTTTAAGTCCGGCCATTTTTTTATCTTGCACTGATCAGCCTCCATTCTACAATGTATATTGAATAGCGTATATACACAGGAGCGTAATATGGAACTTTGGCTGATCTTACTCATTCTAGCCGCGATTATCGGTTTTCTGGTGCTTATCTATAACCGGATTATCGCCCTGAAACAAAAGCGCAATAACGCTTTTTCCGATATTAATGTGCAGCTAAAATTACGCCACGACCTGATCCCCAATCTGGTCGATACCGTCAAGGGCTATGCGTCACATGAAAAAGAACTGCTAGAACGGGTCACAGATGCGCGGGCCAGTGCCATGCGCGAGGAAACTGTAGATGGCAAGGTCAAATCCGAAGCACAGCTAGGCGCGGCGATGATGCAACTGCTGGCCGTGGCAGAAAACTATCCTGATCTGAAAGCCGATCAAAACTTCCGCCAGTTACAAAGTGAACTTGCAGATATCGAAAATAAAATTGCTGCCTCACGACGGTTTTTTAACAATGCCACCAATGAATTTAATACCGCAATACAACAATTCCCTGCGGTTTTTGTCGCAAGAATGTTTAAGTTTGAGGAAGAGCCCTTTTTCGAACTCTCTGCTGAAGAAAAGAATGCTGTCGAAACACCGCCCAAAATGGATTTCTAAAGAGGCTTTTACCCTGCCATGGCGATTACAACAGTTGGCCTGACAACACATATTTTTAACAATAATCTAAAATCCGGTCTGCTACTGGCCGGATTTCCCTTATTGCTTTTTGGTATGATCCTGGCCTTTTACGCCAGCCTGTATGCAACAGGCTATTATTTACCGCATATGACCAGTTTACCCCAAGGCGCCAGCGGTTCGGAAATTTTTAGCGCAGCCTGGTATAATATGTTGGGGTCAGCGCCCTTTGTTTTCGGTGGAGTCGCGATCTGGTTTGTTATCGCATTCTTTTTCCACAGCCGGATGATCCGTATGGCGACCGGTGCCAAACCCGTGACCCGCAAACAATACCCTAAAATATATAATATGCTGGAAAATCTGTGTATTTCACGTGGCATCACCATGCCGGAATTCCAGATTATAGACAGTCCGGCGTTAAATGCTTTTGCCAGCGGTATTAATGAAAAAACATTTACCATCACCTTGACCCGGGGAATCATTGACGCGTTGGAAGATGATGAGCTTGAAGCTGTCATTGCCCATGAACTCAGCCATATCATGAATCGTGATGTCCGTTTATTGATTGTCAGTATCATATTTGTCGGCATCATCAGTTTTATGGCTGAAATGTTATTTAGAACGATGATTTTTGGTATGCATGGTGGTAACCGGTATCGGCGTCAACGTTCAAACAACCGCAATGGTGGAACTGGTCTGATTATGGTGATCGGACTTGCAATTCTGGTGATCGGTTATTTATTTGCGATTTTAATTCGTTTTGCGCTGTCCCGCCGCCGTGAATATCTGGCTGATGCGGGCGCTGTTGAACTGACAAAAAATCCGGATGCTATGATGCGGGCTTTGATGCGAATTTCAGGACAGGACATGATCAAAGACATGCCAGAGGAAGTCCAGCAGATGTGCATTGAAAATTCGCATAATTTCATGGGCATCTTCGCCACCCATCCGCCCATCAAAGACCGGATTAAGACACTGTCCGACCTAACCAACACCCCGATCCCCGCGCTTCCCGTCACGCTTCGACGCCCACCGAAACGACCATGGGATGTCAGTGCCTGAGGCACCTACTTGACAAAAGCTTTATTTTGCATAAACTACCATCAAACTGCCAGATAGGAAGATTCTAAAATGTCGCTTTTCAGAAACCTCAAAGCCATAATGCAGGCCGCAGATGCCGGTATTGAAGCTACCGAACAGATTCGGGCACAATTTAAGGGCAAGACCCGTGAAGAAGCCCTGCAGTTCCTAAAAACCAATCTGAAAGATTTAAGATCTCCGGCAACATTTAAGAATCTGCAAAAAGTGCTGCAGTCAAGCTCCCCCGAAGATCTACAAAAGCTATTGAAACAAAAGCATAAAAGCCTGTCGATCGAGGATACGATCAATCTCGCCCGCATTCTGACCGATGACAAAATAGATGAAAAGCTTCCTAAATATCTTGATGATAAAGTCAAATCGATTGCCAAAACCAAAGATTCGGCCCAAAAAACAGGATCAAAAGATCTAAACGATAAAAAACCCGCTTCGGCGTTGGAGTCCTTTAAAAAGGTCATTGATCTTGGCCGAAAAAACAAAAATCATAAAGGCGATGATAAAAAATCCAAGCCATCAGGCAAAACCGGGCCTAAGTAAATCATCATAATCATATAAAAAATTTATAAAATTCAGGCAATATACACTTTTTTAGGTTATTATAAGTGCATGAGCGCTTTAAACGGACATATAAAAGCATTTTTTAAGTCTGAGCACGGCAATGCTATTTTTCTAATCATGATTGCCATTTTTTTGCTGGGCATGCTGGCCAAAATTATGGTCGAACGCAATTCAGACACCGCCGCAATAGCCAGCAGTACCAATAAAAAAATTCAAACCCATCAGATTATTTCGCGGGCAATGAATATGCGTAATGCGGCAACAAAAATCGTTGATGAGGGCATTGCCGCCGGAAATATAGATGATGTTGATCCTTCGGATGCTGTGAATTATCAGGCTGGCGACCACCGGCCCAAATTATATCACCCCTATGGTGGCGGCATCCAGTATCATGAAGATTATAAGGGCTGGACAACCATTCTGATCCATAAAAACGCTGCTGTTACCGATGTCGGCCCCAGTAGCACCGCCGAAATTATGGCCGTCGGCAGCGTTAATCAAACACTATGTGGTGCCATAAACAACAAACTGTATGGCGATCCAGCAATCCCTATGCTTACACTGGCAGCCATTAACGCTTTGAAGGATGGCTCAACCGCTGTAACCCTTGATGAGGGAACAACCTGTAGTGGCCTCTGTGATGGACGGGCCCATCAATGTGTCCGTGATCCCAACGATAGTATATTTGTATATTACCATACACTGTACCCGCGCTGATTTTTTTCCAAATATCCATAAAACAGTAATAGTTATTGATGACGCGATTGGACTGTGTTAGGGTTTATCGTTTCAAAATAATACTATTTAGAGGAATATTATTTCCCATGGCAGACAATAAAGGTCTATTCAGTCGTTTTACAGATCCAAACCGCATGTGTTTAAGCGTTGCCGGTCTGAGTGTTTTGCAAAAAGCGGTCCTCCAAGGCAAAGCAAAGAAAGTGCATATCCTGCTTAAAAACGGCGCTGATCCGAATTTTAGCGGCCTTCTCGGGCCCAATACCAAGCCCGTTGCGATCGCCCTTCAACAAAAAAACATCACTATTCTGCGCATGTTATTAAAATTTGGCGGCAAACCTGATGGTCATATTGAAGGCATATCTTATCTTTGTATGGCGCTGCAGCAAAAATCGGCAATAGGTGCGGAAACCTTGCTCCGGCATGGTGCGGATGCCACTGCACGCAATCTCTGGACTAAGGAAACAGCCTTTTTCGGCATTCAATCCGGTAGTTTCGATAATACCGTGAGCTTATTATTACGAAGGGGCGCTGATATTAATGCCACAGATTCTGAGGGCTGCACACCACTGTACAAAGCTGCTACCAATCAGAACCTTGATCTGGCCATGTCATTCCTGATTCACAAAGCTGATCCTAATATATTGCCGGACAAGGCGGAACCTTTGCTCAAAAAAGCTCTGGACAATACAAAAGACCGGAATACAACATACTGGAGCTTTGCCAGACAGCTATTACAAGCTGGCGCAGAAGGTAATGTCACCGATCAAACGGGCCGGACGTTCCTCCACAAGGCAGTAGAATATGAGGATATCTCTGCCATGCTGACCGGCATGCGTAAAACCAGAAATTATTACCAAGCCCGCAATAGCGGCGATACCATACTGCATGATGCCTTACGGACGTTTAATTATAATGTAATAAAACCGGTGCTGGATCTGTATGAAATGCTGCCCCTACAAAAGAATAACAACGGTCAGACGGTCATGGATACACTGGTCAATGAAAATTGTTACCGTTATGCCCGTGAAGAAGACACGTTTTCTATTATACAGGGTATATTTGAAAAAGGCGGCAACCCCGATACTCTGGATGACACCGGACAGGGTTTAATCCATTACGCCGTAGATAGCCTTAATACAGAGCTTGTAACACTTTTACACCGTAATAAAGCCGATATTGACTTGCAAGACACCCATGGATCATATGCGTTGTTGAAAGCTATAGAAATGAACAATATCGATTTGGTTGATCTGTTGCTTGATTATGGTGCCAATCCCAACATCGAAGATGACCGGGGCTGGACCCTGCTGGACAATCTTGCCAAAACAGGTGATCGCGTATCACCCATAGTGCAACGCCTGATCTCCGGTGGCGGCCAATATAAAAAACAATTGCCCGCAAACGAGCATAAACATGAATACCGGCCTGTTCCAAGATCCGATGTAGCGCCGAAAGAACCGAACAAAATATCTAAAGTTACAAAACCGCGCGATCCGAATAATGATAATATTTACCCGAGTCCGGTGCCACGACCCAAATATCCACCACGGCGTAAATAAGGTCTTATTGTATGATGGTATATAAATACAAAGCGATACGGCAGAAACAAGGGTCAAACATGTTTTAAACGCTGCCGCCTTAGCCGCAGCGCCGTTATTTTGTATTAAATTATCCCGGATAACAGTTACAAGCGACCCGTATGATGACTATGACATGCTGCTTTTTATGTATATTGATTTGCAGATTAAGTAAAGTTTTTGTATAATAAGTAAAAAAAGAGATAGGTGGCACCTAATGTCCAACAAAAACTTTTTCTCAATTCTGTCATCCGGTATCGATAGACAGGATGAACATGGTTTGACAAAACTCTACCGTGCCGCCCGCCACGGCGATCTTGAAGCCGTACGGAACCTGTTGAAAAAAGGCGCAGATCCTAATCGCCTGACAGGCTGCGGTTTAGGGCCCTTGCATATTGCTGCCTATTGGGGCGAAACAAAAATTGTCAAAGCGCTGCTTGAAGCCGGGGCAGATGCTAATATTGATAACGGTCAAGGTTGGACCCCCCTGCACAGCGCGTCACTAAACGCCGGCCTTGAAGGGCGCCGCGCCGTCATCAAAATGCTCATTGATGCCAAGGCCGACCCCGAACGCCGTGACGTCAACGGTTGGACACCTGCAGATTTTGTTGAACTGTGGGAAGATCCTGAAAATGAACGTCTACAGGATATACGCCGTCACTTATCCAGGGATTTTGATGAGCTGACCGGCCATCAGCCGAATATGAAAAAATTAGGCTATGATAAGAAACCTGATAACAAAAATCAGAATGATGATAGCCCTGATGATAACGGTGATCCCAAAGACGATTCAAAAAATGATGAGCCTGAAGACCGGCCACACAAGACACCGAATCCAAAACCACCACCGCATAAACCACCGACAAATAACCTGCCGCGCCTGACGTGATGCGTATTTAATTACTTATTACTACTGGTCTTGAGCCTTCGTGCTGCCTGCGCGGTAACTATCCAGAAATCCACGGAAAATATCTGTTTCTTCGGCAATATTCAGCATCGTTTCCCGATCGCTCAATGTTATCCGTCCGGCTTCGCGGGTGACAACGGTAAAGGACGGTGCCAGATTTGTATTATTCATCAAATCCTCATACTCCGCCTTAAACGCCTGCAGGCGGCGTTCCTCACCGGCAAGTTTTAGCGCCACAGCGGTGTTGAGAATATATTCGGCCTCTTCCGCTGATACACTATCAACACTGGCACGCGGTAATAACCGCGAGAAGGCTGCTGCGGCCTCTTCCCAATCATTGGCGCGCCAGTAAATATCAGCCCGCAACCGCTGTGCATTACGGGAACGCAAATCTGACAAGACCTCGATAGCTTCCGGCGTCATATCCAGTTGTGACAGGGCTCTGGCCCGTAATAGCTGCCGTTCTTCATCCAGACTGGATGGCAGTGATGCACGTCCGGTACGCTGCAAGGCAGAAATGGCTTTGTTCGGTTCATCATCAAGCAAATAGACTGCAGCCAGTCTGGCGCCCACTCTGCTGGCCGCTTCCCCCTGTACAGCCCGTTTATCCAGAAGATCTTCCAGACCCTCTGCAGCGCGCTCCAACAGGTCCATATCAACCAGAGAATCTGTAACATTCAAAACAGCCGTCACACCATCTTCGCCAGAAGGCATTAATTCCTGAAATTCATTAAAAATTGTGATCGCTTCCAGATTCGGCAGGTTTTTGACTTCACCTTTGACAAATAACTCCCGAAAAAATCGTAGCATATCATTGGTAATCGGTTCGGTATCTTCCCGATTGCCTTTAGCAAGGCGGATTGCTTTCTGTAACTGAACCAACCCGTCATGGTAACGGTCATTTACCACCTGCAACAAGCCAATACTATGCAAGATCTGTACTTCTAGCCCATCATTACGCCATGCAAAACGCATATGCTCTAACGCTTCCAATGCCTCTTCTGCTGTG
>Ga0306901_1000012_pt1 | contig 149517 bp, 145 predicted proteins | sample AntRauMFilla3767_FD_190431 | JGI IMG/M metagenome (GOLD analysis project Ga0306901, IMG submission 190431) | Saline lake microbial communities from Rauer Islands, Antarctica - Metagenome Filla 3 #767 (v2) (version 2) | ecosystem: Environmental > Aquatic > Non-marine Saline and Alkaline >... | reverse complement strand
GACCCCGAGTACTACCAAGCGTTCCTCGACGAACTGCTCCAACGTTCGACCAAAACAGCAATCAACTGTGACCTCTCAATTGAGAGTACCAGCGGCAAAGTCTAGACCGCTTTGCAACACGACCAATTATTTTGTCTAACTTATTGATTATTTGGAACTTTTCACGTTCCACACTACGGATTCCAAAGACCATTTCATTTAATTCCTCAAGACCCCCGACCCGTGTATGCTCTTCATCTGAAGATGAGATTGAACCTACAAGCGTCAATGCACCAGATGCCGAAATGGTGAGATGAATTGAAATAGTTTCAGACTCATCAATTTCTATTTCAGGAATTGTAGTGTATGTGTCTGGGTAAGAAATTGATCCAAAATTCTGCCTTATCGACACATCGTCTAATCTCCCACCCGGGAAATTATGTTCTCCTGTGTTAGTGAGTTCAATCTGAATACAATGAATATCTCCAGCAACAACATCTCTTGGAGGTATATTTTCGGCATATTCTGGAATCTCATGTTCCTCCTCTTCAACACCAATGCTTCGAGCAGTAACATCAGATACTGACAACTCATATTTTACTTCCTCTGGATCATTATTCATATCAGTATCTGAAGATTCAACATCTTCAAAGAGATCATCTACAGAGATGTCTAACCCTTCGTCCTCATTTTCAGATTTACTGTCCTCAGGATTATCACTCATTTTTATCTCCGAATTTTGTCTGTTGTATTGATACACAACTAGAAAAATGTATAAATCTTACTAGTGCCATTTATACTAATGATCGTATATTCGTTTTATCCATGAGACTAATGGAATGAGGACACTTAATCAACAACTCAGACCGGTTTTGATCGGAAGAATTGTTGGTCTCGGGTTTTCACGCTCGAAGATCGGCTCCCCGTTTTTGCACAAGTAACTCGGTCAAGGTTGTGCGAAACTCGTCCGGATCAACCCATGCCCATAGCGATCTCGTCGACTCTCGAAGCCGAATCAGCCGCTCTTTATATATTGAATCGAATTGAGTGACCGCAGAATCATAGAATTCCAAGGCAGTTGTGCAACTATGCGGATCGAGAAGGCCCAGTTCTCATTCCCAGATCATTAGCGCACAAAAACGCCGACCGCGGCAATCGTCGCGTTCCAACGCCGCTGTATCGACGTACATCCTCATTCAGGACTCGCCATTAATTACCTTACTGTTTCGTCCCGCGACCGCTGTCAGTCGTCGCCGAAACTCCGCGCAGCGGCCTGCAGTTCGGCCGATACGCCCGGCACCTCGGCCTCGCCCACGGGACCCTCGGCTTCGATCTCCTCTAAGGACTTGGGGAACGTCCGGAGCTCCTTGTGGATCGCCAGGCCCGCCTTCGCGCCTTTGCCCATCGCCACCGGTACCTGATTGTGGCCCGGCGTAATGTCGCCGACCGCGTAGATCCCGTCGACGCTCGTCCGACCGTGGTCGTCGACGACGATCGTGCCGTCGTCGTTGAGGTCACAGCCGAGCGCCTCGGCCAACTCGGTGTTGTAGTTCGATCCATAGAGGGCAAATCCGCCTTTATACTCTCGAACCGCCCCGCCCTCAAACTCGAAGCTTTCGAGCCAGCCGTCGTCGGCCTTGTTCATGCCCGTGATGTCCTCGTGAATGACGTCGACCGGGTGGGCCTCCACGAGTTCCTGGGTCTCGTCGCTCCACTCGATGTCGTCGCCGCGGGTGAGGATGTCGACCTCGTCGGTGAAGTTGAGCATGATCATCGCCACGTGGGCGGCGGCCTCGCCCGTGCCCATCACGTACACCGACTCGTCGATGAACATGTAGGCGTCACAGTGGAGACAGTAGTGGAGCCCCTTGCCGGTCCGCGGCAGCGGCGGCTCGGGTCGCTCGTCGGAGAAGCCGACGCCGAGGACGACCCGGTCGGCCAGGATCTCCGTGTCGTTGCCCTCCAGCCGGAAGCGGCCATCCGGCTCGCGGTCGATATCGGTCACGAAATCGCGGACGACATCGCCGCCGTACTCTTCGACCTGCTCGGTCGCCGTCCCGAGGAACTCGTTGCCAGAGACGTCCTCGGTGACGCCGATTACGTTGTGAGTGTCGAGCATCATCGCCGCACGGCCGCCGCCGCGGTCGACGACCACGGTGTCGTGACCCAGTCGCGTCGCGTACAGCCCCGCCGACAGCCCGGCCGGTCCCCCGCCAACGACCGCGACTTCATAGCTTTCGACGCTCGACTCCGCATCCGCACCCTCTGTCTCACTCATTATCATCCCTAGGAACTCCGATTATATAAGCACCCTACAGTTGTGCGTTACTGTTACAATACACCTGCCGGGGGTGCGACCACCGCATAACAGTTCCCGCTCGACACGCGGCAGTCGACCACCTCGACGCTGGCCGCCTCCAGGTCTGCCCGGAACTCCGCTGGATCGTAGATGTGGTAGTAGCGGCCGACCTGCTTGCCGCCCGGCAGCGTCCAGTCGACGGTCGTATCGAATCCCTCCTCGGCATCGAATCGGTTGTGGGCCGTGCTCCATGCCGAGACGAGCCCTCGCCCGCCGGGAGCCAGCACCCGACCGACCGCCGAGAGACTCCGCCGCCGGGCCTCGCGCGTGCGGAGATGATGGAGCGTCGCCACGTAGACGATCTGCGAGAACTCATCGTTTAAAAATGGGAGCCGCGAGGCGTCGCCGTGGATGAGGTCGACCGCGAACTCGCGCTCGGTGGATCGCTCGCGGGCTTCATTTAAGAGGCCGCGGCTCACGTCGAGGCCGACGACATCCGCCCCGGCTTCGGCAAGGGCTTGGGCGTGCCGACCATTACCACACCCGAGGTCGAGGGCTCGTTCGAGGGAGTCACAGCGGTCGACCTCGTCGCTGATAAACGACTCTACCTCCGGCCACGCGTACTCCCGTGTCTTCGCAAAGTGGTCGGCGATCCGGTCGTAGACGCCCTGCAGATCTTCAGCGGCCGGTTCGTCAGCAGTCATACCACTGCGTCGGCGGCCACACCTGAAAGCGTCTGTGGCTTGCCATCGGCTCGGAGATTCCGGCACGTTCGGGACACAGCATAACCTACATACGACTCGTCTCCCTACCCCTACCCATGTCATCAGACTCCGATGCGGTCGTCGAACACCGACCGTTGGTGATCGCCGGAACCGGGATTTCCGGGCTCTCGGCGGCGATCTACGCCGCGCGCTCGAACAACAACCCCCTCGTGTTGGAGGGCGACGAGCCCGGCGGCCAGCTCACCCTGACCACCGACGTCGAGAACTATCCGGGCTTCCCGGAGGGTATCTCCGGGCCGGAGCTCATCAACAACATGAAAGAGCAGGCCACCCAGTTCGGCGCGGACACGAAAAACGGCGTCCTGGAATCCATTGCTGTCGAAGGCGAGGGCACCGACCGCCTGTTCCGGATCACGCTTGCCAACGGCGACGTCTACACCGCCGACGCCGTGATCGCCGCCTCGGGTGCGAGCGCCCGTACGCTCGGGATTCCAGGCGAGGACGACCTGATGGGCTACGGGCTCTCGACGTGTGCGACCTGTGACGGCGCGTTCTTCCGCGACGAGAAGATCGTGGTTATCGGCGGCGGCGACGCCGCGATGGAGGAGGCCCACTTCCTCACGAAGTTCGCCTCGACGGTCTACATCGTTCACCGACGCGAGGAGTTCCGCGCTGAGGACGTCTGGATCGAGCGCATCATGGACAAAAAAGAGGCGGGCGAAATCGAGATCATGCGCAACACCGAGGCGATTGAACTCCACGGAAGTAGGGAGGAAGGCGTCGACTCGGTGACGATGGTCCGCAATCCCGAGGGCCACCCAACCGACAAACTCGACGATCCCGACACGGAAGAATTCGAGTTCGACGCGGGGGCGGTCTTCTACGCCATCGGCCACACGCCGAACACCGACTATCTCGAAGGCACCGGCATCAGGACCGACGACGAAGGTTACCTCAAGACGCTGGGCGGCGAGGGCGGCAACCAGACCGACACGGGCGTCGACGGCCTCTTTGGGGCCGGTGATGTGGTCGACTTCCACTACCAGCAGGCCGTGACCGCCGCGGGGATGGGCTGTCAGGCCGCAATGGATGCTGACACCTATCTCGAAGAACTCGAACGCACGCGGGCCCGGTCGGCCGCAGCGAGCGGCGACACCGCGGCCGCCGAATCCGACGACTGAGGGTTCTAGCCATGGGGTATTCTGGGCCTATTTATAATATCCCAGTAGCTCCGTGAACAGACTCCCAGATGCGTATTTAGCTGGTGGTTGTCATTTTTCGAGGCCGCGTCTCCAAGTATCGCGGGTGACAGCCGAAGTCGTTACTCGATCAGGTCTCGAACGGAAGCGAGGAGCCGATCGACGGTTCCTGGATCGGATCGAGTCTCCGAAACCGTCCAGTCAGCTCTCTCGGCAGCCTTCGTGACGCGAACGTACTCCCAACAAAAAAGCGTAGACACACGCATGTCCTCGTCGTTCGCCCCGACGTAGACGTGCCGTGGCGTCTGCATCGTCTCGCAGATCTCTTCGAGGACAAACCACTTGTCGCGGTCTTGTATGTCGAAATCCTGCCGAAGGTCATACTCGGCGACGATCTGCTCGATCCGTTCAGTGTCGTCGTCAATGAGACCGATTGACCGGCTCCAGTTTTCCGCGTCTTCGAACACTGCTTTCGGGTCTTCGAGTCGCTCGATGGCCGAAAGCGAGAACGCGAGCGTTACCGCTCCAGTGTCGCTGTCGCCGTTCATTTGGCTGTCGTAAAGGCACCTGCACCGGGGACACCCAGTACAGTGGGATCGCTGACCGTCCGAACTACTCGCCGTCGACTTGCTTGTGGCCGCCTATTCCACGACTCGTTGGTCATATCTACACAAGAGGGCCCACAGATCATCAATCACCGGGAATGGCGAGCCAACGTCACCTTCTAGGTCTTGCATGTGTCGACTGGGTTCCGGACTGTGGACGGCGTTCGGCCGTTCTCGCTGCGATCGCCCGATCGGAATCAGTACTCGTCTGCGAGCCGATCGAGTGCCGAGTGTCGCTCCGTCGAGTGGGGTGCGGTCAGCGGCGAGACGCTGATCTGTCCCTCGGCGACGGCGCGCCGGTCAGTGCCTTCGGGATCGGTGATCGACCCCGAGCGCATCAGTTCCCAGATGCCGTCCTGGAGATCGACCTGCCCACCATTCCGCTCGGCTCCCATCTCGTAGCGCGTCGAGGGGTGGGTAACGACCATCTCGTTCGGCTCGACAAGCCCGGTGTCGGTCTCGATGTAGGGGACGTTCACGTTCAGATAGTCGGCGGCCTCGAAGACCCCCGCCTCGCCCGCATGGTCGACCAGATACCGCGTCGCGGCGGTCGCATGGCGGAAGTCTTCGGTCTCTGTGGCGAGCTGTTCCCAGTCGTCGCCAGCGTCGATATAGAGGGAGACGGAGATCGCTGGCACCTCGAAGAAGGCGGCCTCGACAGCCGCACTCACGGTTCCCGAGCGGCCGAGGACGTAGGCCCCGATATTCGCGCCTTTGTTGCAGCCTGAGACGACGAGATCGGCGTCGGGACAGAGCGTGCCAAGGCCTGCGATGACGCAGTCGACCGGGGTGCCTTCGACCTCGTAGCCGAGTTCGTGGTCGTGCACGTCGACGGCCTGGGAGATCGCCCGGCCGACCGAACTCTGGTCGTCGGCCGGGGCGACCGCGGTTACCTCGCCGCGATCCGACAGCCCCTCGTAGAGCGCCCGGAAGCCGACGCTGTCGATCCCATCGTCGTTCGTCAACAAAATCCGTGGCTCGTCCATACAGAGGCCAGCACGGGTAGGACGAAAAGTACTCGGCTCCCGTTCGGTTCGCCCCGCTGGGTTCGGGCGTCGTGCACCGAGTCCGGATCGTCGCCCCCGCGACCAAGCCACAAAGGACACAAAGCCTGACACTCAAGCGGTGGTATGGGACTCGGAAGCACGACAAAGAAGATCCAGATGCTGGCTGATACCGCCGAAAAGATGTTCCACCGGCTCAACGAGGTCCGCGAGCAGGTCGAAACAACCCAGACGACCGTCCAGGACACCGGCGATCGGGTCCAACAGCTCGAAACCGAGATCGTCGAACAGCGGGCGATCCTGGAAGCGATCGCGACTGATCTCGATATCGATCTCGATGCGGTCTCGGCGGATGCTCATATCAACGATGCCGAAGTCGAGGCTACCACCGACTCCGAGACTGTCGACGACGCTGAGACACCAGATCAGGATACTACCGAGACTGAGGCCTAATCTACTAACCGCTGGTGTTCGACTTTCATACAGCGATCTTCGACGACCGTTAGCCCGGCGTCTTCGGCTTCGGCGACCGCCTCGTCGTCGTGAATGCCCAGCTGGAGCCAGATCGCATCGATATCACCCTCTGCCTCCGTGCGCTCGACCGTTTCGTCGACGATCCCCGCGACCTCCTCGCTCGGCCGGAAGACGTCGACGAGATCGATCTCATCGTCGATCTCGGCCAGTGAGTCAACGGCTGTCTCGCCAAGAATTTCGTCAGCGAAGGGATTGACCGGGATGATCTCGTATCCCTGTCGCTGGAGATAGGCTGGGATCTCGTGGGCGGCCTTGCCGGGGGTGCTCGAACAGCCGACGACTGCGATCCGGTTCAGTTCCAGCAGCTCACGAATGGCGTCGTCATCTGAGAGCGGCATAGCTCACGGTTCGGGCGGCGGCCGCAAAAGTCGTTCGTCGGCTACTGCTGGAGTCGGACTTCCGGCGGTTCGTCCTCGGACATTCGGATGACGCCGTCGAACAGTTGGGTCAGGGTGTTCATCGCCTGATCGTCGTGGGACGACGAGTCGATACAGAAGACGCCCAGCCCGTCGACGCTCTGAATCCGGCCCGTAAAGACGTGGAGGAACCGGAAGACGGTCTGGAGATCCGCATACATCAGCAGCGTCGACAGCGAGTGGACCATGATCCGGTTGTGACTGATTCCCTGATCCTGGTGGAACGCCTGGAGGAACTCGGAGAGTTTGATCCCGATTCCGGTCATGTCGACCGGCGAGGAGGTGTATTTGATGCGTTTGTCCTCCCGTACCTCACCGACACCCTGCTGACGGGTGACACAGTCGACGACTGCGACGGGCCGGCCCTCGTACTCGGTGCGGCGGGCGAAATCCTCCAGGACCCGGGTTGCGCTGTCCTTTGTTGTGACGATAATCGCTCCTTCTCCCTTTTCAACACCCGTTGCGAGGATATCGAGGGCGAGTGATCGCTTTCCAGTCAGTGGTGGTCCCGAGATGAGAATATTGGTTCCCGGTAGGACTTCCTCGTCGAGATCCGCAGTAAGGTCATACATTATCCCTGCTCCCGAGAGGTGCGGCTCGGCTGGCTCCTACTCGTATGTCGGTCCGACAGTCCGGGAATCATCGGCTGAATGGATCATACCGGTTGCGGGTAATATTCTTTTTGATTATGCCAGTTGAATTCGGCGGCAATACTACCGATGTATCCTCAGATGACCACCATCGTCCGCCCAGCAACGAACGCCACGGCGGCCAAGAGCATCCCACGTTTGAGCCACTGCTGGCCCGCCCGCGGATCGGAAAACGACTGAATCGTCGCCCCAAGCATTACCAGATCGGCCGGAATCACGACTGCGAGATACACCACTCCGAACGTCCCGGTGATATAGGGCCAACCGCTTGCAGCCACCGCGAGAACCATTACTGCGACCCCGACGAAGAGGGCACGCCGTTCGCCGATCACGATCGGGAGCGTTCGGAGTCCTTCCTCGCGGTCGCCGTCGATATCTTCGATGTCTTTGACGATCTCCCGCGTGAGCGTGGCGACCGCTGCGAGCCCGAAGAGGACGACCGCACCGAACGGTTCGTCGACTGCCGCGCCGCCGAAGAGGAAGGTGCTCCCGGTCAGATAGCCGACGAGCACGTTGCCAACCCCCGGTAATCCTTTGAACAACTCCGTGTAGGCGACGAGTGAGACGAAATTGAACAACGCGATCACGATCGCGGCCATCGGTAGCGTTAGTGCGGCACCGGTTGCAACCCCGAAAAGGCCAAGGCTGTACCACAGCCCGCCGCGCGCGGAGATATCACCACGCGGAATGGGCCGCTCAGGTTGATTGATCGCATCGATCTCCCGGTCGAAGTAGTCGTTGATCGCGTTGCCGCCGCCGGTTGCGGTGATTGTCGCCACCACTGCAGCCACCACGGCCGTCGGTGCGGTGGTGACACCGCCAGCGACGAACGCGCCGGTAAAGGCAAGGAGCCCGGCCGATATCGCGTTCCCCGGCCGCGTAAGGTCGAGACAGGCCCGCCCCCGGGCCACCAACGTTCCCATACCTCTCGGTCGTGAGTGTCACCGAATAAAGGACGCGGATGTGTGTTGGCAGGTGGTGTGTGAGCAGTCGACTGACGGCTGGTCGACCGACGCGCTTATTATGGCAGGTTCGATACAATCGAGTGCGGGCGCTTAGCTCAGCCTGGACAGAGTGCTTGGCTTCGGACCAAGTTGCCGCGGGTTCAAATCCTGCAGCGCCCATTCGTTTTCCGAACGATTAGAATCCGACAGATAGCGGCGGGTCGTTTATAAATAGACCCCCGGTGTGCGGACTTGATCTCGTTCCATTATCGAACGGTTCCCAGCACGGCAGCGGTTGGCATCCCTCGTATCCGAGCGGGAGAATGATCGACGTACTGGAATCGTTGATCAGTGAGCAGTTGTGGTGCAGTCTGAGTGCTTGTCGGTTGGGGCACTAAGTCGACAAGTCGACCGATGCGCGCGACACGGTCGACCACCAGAGGCACGATCACTCATTACGAATATCAGTCCGCATCGGAGCTGGGACAACAGCCCCTACGTCAGTCAAGTACTGTCTCTGTTGGACTAATTACGTATACCAGAGGGCCCAGAGAATCAACACGCCCTGCAGCGGGATTCGACCCCACCGGACGAGCTCGGAGGGGTCGCCACCGCCCGGCATTCCCTTAATGACGACTCCGTGAGTCGCCATGTAGATGTTGGCTGGAACGATCGCCACGAGCAACGCGACTGTTGCCCACGCTGCGTGCCGTCGAGTTCGAGGGATTAAGAGTCCGATCCCGACGGCGATTTCAGCGATTCCAGACAGATAGACGAGCGCAAGTGCTGCAGGGAAGATTGGTGGGATAATCTGGACATACAACTCCGGGACGATGAAATGCAGAACACCGGCGACGACATACGCCGGACCCATTACATAGAGTAACGGACGCTTGAGCCGGTCGAGAATCTCAGTCATTAGCAATAAATATAGCTCTCAACAGTGAAACAGTGTCGCTCTCTCGGTCTTTGGCATCTGACGGTAGTGGCTCGTGTATCTTCTCAGGACGGTTTTGTCACTGTCTGCAAGGAGTGGTGAACACGAGAGAGTCAGTTCACTAAGCCGTGGTGGAGACGGCTTAGTTTCGGCCGGTCGGGCTGGTCTGAAGGCGTCACCCAAGCAGAGAGTAAATCCTTGGGGCGGCATTGAACGGTTCGACTGAGCTGTCTGTGGGTCGACCAGTAGCAACTGAGCCAGAGTCGACCCGTTATATAGCCGTAATTCAGACCGACACCCCCATGACACTCATTACCACTACCAAGTCCCCACATGTATATAAAACTTACACAAACACGCCAATAGTGGTATAAATTCGATTATCAGGCCTCAAATATTGCATCTAGTGGCTTTATATAGGCCTTATTCGGAATATAATTTGTGAGATGTTGAATTAATGGCTGTAGTATCGACACCCCGTAACTGGTGGCTCAAGATCTATCGTATAGGATCTAGACGCCCTGCAAGCAGCGATTGACGAAGCGTGAGGTCGCTAACACCGATCACAACCGTTTGCTGGGTCTGCTACGGAGGAATCATTAGTTATCTGATCACTTCAGTTCGATTTTGAGATCGCTACCGTCACTCACTGCAACATTGGCGACACCGTTGCCAGCGGCGAAGGCGATCCGTTCGGCACCGAGGCCAATCGCTCAGCAATGCTCCGATCCGGCTCGAACTCATGCGTTTCAACATCGGAATCAAGTAGATCGGCAATTCGATCTTCGACATCGGCCTCGGTTCCGAGTTCGTCGACGAGCCCGATTTCCAGCGCATCGCTTCTGAGATAGATACGGGCCTCCGTATTGCGGACGTCTTGTGGATCCATGTCACGGCTGTCGCTGACGGTCTCGACGAACTGGTCGTAGTAGCCGTCGACGATACTCTGGAGATACTCGCGCTCATCGTCCTCGATTTCGCGGAGGGGAACGCCAGCATCTTTGTACTCACCGGCTGTGAACTGTTCGTAGGAGAGCCCGAGTTTGTCGGCTAGTCCCGCAGCATTGGGTCGTGAGCCGACGACACCGATCGAACCGACAAGGCTGGCATCTCTGGCCCACACCTCGTCGCACCCGCTTGCGATCCAGTAGCCGCCCGAGGCACACGTATCGGTTGCATACGCAATCGTCGGGCCGTCGAAGTCGACCGCCGCACGACGGATATCGTCACTCGGAAGCACCTCTCCGCCGGGCGTATTGAGTTCAACGAGGAGGGCTTCGACAGCCTCGTCGTCGGCCGCCTCGATCTGCTCGACAATGTCGTCGGCAATGCACGCATTTCGTCCCGAGAGTGAGGAGGATCGACTGCGGGTGCGCTGAATCAGTCCCGAGACCGTGACTTTCGCCACATTGTAATGTCCAGGACCGCCGACCCGGCCGCCTGTGAGTCGACCAACGAGTTGTTTTCCAGCGAGGGTCGCTGCGGCCCCCGCGAGCCCTGCAGCAACCATCGCGGATTTGCTGGAATCGGCGTCAGTTTTCATATTTGATCTGACTCATTTTCGAGGGTGTCTCATATATCACTCGCCACGTAGACCGCTGTATCATCGGCGCATCCACCAGTGATGGCACCGGGGGCCACCACGCTTGAACCAGTGATCGTTCCGAAAGCCTCGCCAGCGCGTAACAGCACGACTGGGTTCGGCTTATTTGTTTTCGAGACAGTGTCGACTGCGGATAGTATGTCGACTCACTCCCACAGTTGTGGTTGATGATCCGATCTGGCATCACCCGACCCCATTGGAGACTTCGACAAATCGACCCAATTCGACACCCTGACGAACTCGCTGGCTGGCAGGAGACAGCAGACTTCAGCGGCACTCCTCAAGATTAAAAACGAAGCTTTCGGTGTTACACCGAAGCCATGCCTCGGGAGACTCGGCTGACTCGCCAGGCCTGAACTCTACAAACCCCTGAGTACTGAGTGTTGTACAGAGCTCGCTGTCTTCGTACTCAAGATCGGTGGCGGTAGGCGCATCTGCTAACCCCTCAAGCTTCGATTCAAGGAGTTCGTTACTGACCATACAGTCGAAACGCACAGGGGTGGCTTTCAGTACACGTCGACTACTGTGCGTCAGCACGCAGTAGAGACTCCCTACGACGACTCACTGACCGGTAGCCACGAACTACTACTGTAAGTATTGGGTTTGCACTTCGAACGAGTAGAATTGTTGTCGTCCCAGATTGCGGTTGAGAACGAAGACACATACTGTTGGTCGACCGTTGCAACTACAACTTCAAAGATGCAAATCGACGGCCAACACATTGCTGTGGCCATGCTCCAACGGGAATATACGCATACCCTTCGGACTGTGGCATCGTCTCAACCTGCCGCAATGGGCGGAACTCTTTGGTTTCTCCCAGAACTGATCGTCTCGATCCAGTCACCAGAGCCGACTTTTGTGAAACACAGACGCAAGCGACTTCAGCCTCAGTCGTTGACGAATCCTATGGCGAAATCTGCGTGCTGGACACGAGGGTTGTCTACGACTGGCTATCCAAGATGTCTGCCTGAAACAACTGGTGATGCCAAATGATTGATCCCTTGTCTCTCGGAATTGGCGTTGTCATCGGTGCTATCGTTGGTATTGGCGGCAGCATTTGGTTCGTGAAGCGGAAACTCCAGCAGATGCAGAATAATATGTTCGGACCGATGGGCGGCATGATGCAGGATCCAGCAAGCCAACAGGACCAGCCGGACATGGAAGCCGTCATGGGAGATATGATGGACATGATGGAGGATCCAAATGACGATGAACTAGATCTTGATGACGATGAGGTCGACTGGAAACAGTGAACGACCACAGTCGGTCACAACTGCTGCCGTTCACTGCTCAAACATTGTAATTTCATTTTTAACGTCAGTGGCGTGCAATACTAATCGAGCGGACTTGGTGAAACACGGAGCAAAATCAGACAGTGATTCTTGTTGATTATCCTTGATGATATTACGATCGGGCGAGAGACCCCGGACTCGATGGTCGTGACGGTCAGAGACGCTGATTGGAACCCTGGCAAAGGGCGTCGGGCTGAAGTCTCACTCGTCGACATCGCCGGGAATCCACTCCGACTCGTCGACTATGCAGGTGCCGAGACACCGATCGACTGAAAAGAAACACACCGATACCGTGTCTCTCAATGCACCGTACAGATCGGCGGGGGATCGTCTACAATTACTGCATGACCGTCGAGGATGTCGACGGGCGCATCCATCCTGACGAGCATCGGATCAGCGCGACACTTTTCATATATGTCGCAAAATATAACAGATATTTTAGACGAATTGTATCCGGCGACCTGACGGAACCCATTGTATCCGACATTACGTTTTTATTTAAATAGTATTTAAATTATTCAGCATGTAAAACGGTATTGCGGTTCGAATGTCTGCTTTTGAGAGCGAGACATCGTTGAAACATACCAGTAGATTTAGTATGTATAAAAACAAAATAATAATGTCCATAGAATCTGGCTGTATTGACAGTGATACTCATAGGACATTTAGGAATAACGTTATTTTTCTGTGCACCCCTCGCGAATGTTCTCGTGACTTCGGGATATCGGAACGACGTTCCCCGATGGGTTGGGATCGCCCTCGTCGTAACGCTGCTCCCCGATTCCGATCTCTTCCTGCCATGGTTCACACACCGGGGAGTGACGCACTCGTTGGTAGCTGCGGTCTGTCTCGGCGTCATTGTAGCCGTCGGTGTCTCCGCGGTCAGATCGGGAAACCAACCCACAACTTCTACGAACCGCGTCAGACGGGCGGTACTCGGATTCACAGTAGGAGCTGGGGGTATCGTTAGTCACCTCGTCGGCGACGTTCTCACGCCGATGGGCGTCCGTCCGTTCGTCCCCGTCGACTCGGTTTACTCTCTGAACCTTGTGTACGCGAAAGACATTGGCGCCAATCTCTCGTTTATGACGATCGGTGTTGTGGTGTTCTTGACGGTCTACTGTCGGTCGAACGATCCTGTGCCGACCGACGAGCCGATGTCGAGTGAGCTAGCTGCCGACTCGGAGATATCCCCTTTCAATCCGTGATGGTGGGCTTTCGCTTGATACAGCCGTCGACAGTGAGACGGTAGCTCCAGGAGAGCGTGATGCGTTCGGAAGATAGCTGTCGGTACGTCCTGTGGGAACCTCGACAGCTCCGACGCTAGGCGATCGACTCGGCAACGGGTTGGGCTACTCACCGCATCCCGAACCCCACCACTTACTTATCGGCTACTCGATTGAAAAGATACGGTATGGTATCGGACGATGGAGGAGCGACACCGGAAGCCCCTGTTTCATCCTGCCCGGACTGTCGGGCTGCCCTAGAGTCTACTGGCCGCGATGCCGTCTCGTTTCTCCTGGTCGATTCACTCACACTACCAGTGGTCGGCTGTGAGGTGCATCTCGAACAGTTCCGTCTCGTCTGTGGCCTCACCTCCGAGAACCCTGCACGGCTGCTGTCCCACCGGCCAGCTGGTGGGATTATCTGTCCGGGCTGTCGGCGGGCCTCCCAGCGGCCGACTCATCCGATCGTTCGGATCGGACACGGAGCAGTCGCGCTCATCGGATGTCAGACCCACGAAGAAGACGTGATCGACCGCTACCGGACCGGCCGCGAAACCCGCGGCCAGCTAAATATCGATGGACCGCTGTCGGAGCCCCCCCACGACTAACGTCGTGGGCGTCCTCCGTACCGCAGTGTGATTGTCTCCTTGTTCGACCGCGTGATCGTTAGTTATCTTCCGAGCGAGTGAGTTCGTACTCGAAGTCCATCGTATTGGTCGGCATGATGCGTACCGACCACTCGCCGGCAGCCGGATCGTCCAACTCGTAGGTGAACGTCTGATGGCTGCCCTGGGCGGCGTACGTCTCGTCGGTCTGGGACGGCTCTCGCTGTGCGCCGAGATTGACCCGCCCGCTGTCGGTCAGTTGGCTCCGTTCGGCCGCGATCTCCTCGCCGTCAGGGGAGACGAACGTCACCTCGAAGTCGGCGTCCTGGCCGGTCTCGGAGGCTCGGTGTTGGTTGGTGTTGAGTTCCAGCGTCGCGTCGGTCGTCGACTCGCTTACGCTGAAGCTCGTCTCGAAGGGCTCGTCGGGTTCGGTCCACAGCTGGAAATTGAGGCTGACCTGCTGCCAATAGCTTCGGTCATTGGCGCGGGTGGGATCGGAAATCCCGAGGTCGACGTTTGCGCTATAGTCGCCGCGGTCGGCATCCGCGGGCGGTTCGACGGTGATCTCGACGGTCTCGGTCTCACCTGCTGGGATCTCGCTGGGGGCGTCGATGCTCACCCACGACCGATCGAGCGTGTCGCGACTGGAGGGCCGATGTCGACGGTTGGTTTCGGCGTTGAACTGTGGGTTAACCGGGACGGCTTGGTCACCGTCGTTCGAGATGGAGATCTCGCGGGTCACCGTCTCACCGGCCTTGAGTTGCGTGTAAATATGGGTGTCCGATTCGATCTGGACGGTCGGTTCCTGCCAGACATCGACATGGATCGAAGCGCTGTGGATCGGCTGTGGCGGTCGCCCCGGATACTGCATTGTCTCGTCGGTAAAGGCGATGAACCCGCTGTAATCACCGATCTCGGCGTCGTCCGGCACGTCGATCGAGATCTCGAACTCCCGGGACTCGCCAGCCTCGAGGGTGGTGTCGTCGGCGTCGATCGAGACCCACGATGATTCGACCGGTGGCTGTGATCGAGTCGGCGGTGTCGCGATCCGTGGGGAGAGCTCCACGGCATCGTCTTCGCCGTTCTCGACTGAGACCGTCATCGTGTCGCTCTCGCCGGGTTTGAGTTCGACGTTCCGATAGCCGTCCTCGACGTACAGCCGGGTGTAGTTCTCGGCATTGGGCGTGGTAACGTCGCTGTCGCCCGCGACAGTGGTTGCTGAACTGCTCTGGGTGGTCGCAGTGATCACACCGGTGGCGGCGACGGCACCGACTACCACCAGCGTGATCAGTATGAGTGTGCGTGTCTTCATTGGTCTCGCCAGCGTCTGTCGATCCCACCGCTACTGGTGGGGTTGCTGACACTCGGGAGTCGACGCCACTGGGACCTTCTTCTTTGGAAGAGTGAAATGCCGATTTGTGTCACTCACAGAGGGAGTCTACGCTCCAACGACGCCGTCTATCCCACGGAACCTCAGGCGAGTTCGTTGCCACAGGCAGGGCATTCGGGGCCGCTCTCCCCCGTTGACGGGGTGACACTCAGCTCGCAGTGTTCACACCACAGCCGCCGCTCATTCGTTCCGTTCGGCGTATCGTAGGTCATGTGTGACTGTCTCTACCGCATCGATTTAAAAACTGATTCACGCACGAACGAGGTCGTGCTGTTCGCTATCGTTCGGCTGGTGGGGCGCGGACTGTCGATGCGATCGGATCGGTTAGTCGGAGGACCATTCGCATATCGAGAGTGTCGTCGTCGACTTCGAACCCGATCCGACGGTAGACGGTAATTGCGGCGCGGTTGCGCCGCTCGACGTGCAGCTCGATGGCCTCACAGCCAGCCTCGACAGCGGCCGCAGCCGCGTGTTTACACAGTTCGGTGCCGATACCGCGGTCGTGAAACTCGGGGTGGACAAACACGGCCAGCTCGGGTCGGTCGGCGTCGACCGGCGTGTAGGCGACGTGACCAACCAGTCCGTTCGGCCCTTCGGCGACGATGTTGTATCCCTCCGAGAGCAGCATTTCGATCCAGGAGTCCCGCTCGTGGTCGGTCGCGGGTGGAATGCCCTGTGCGCGGTTGGTCGGCCCGAACGCGTCGTACATCTCCCTGAGCCGGTCGGTATCCCCGTCTTGGGCCGGGCGGATCGTCCAGCGGGCACCCTGTTTGTCGACGAACCGCGGACAGCGAGGCGGACAGTACTCCGTGCCGGTGCACTCGGAACTGTTCCAGCCGCCACAGCCAGCCTCGGACGATTCGCTCATACCTCCCAGTTCGGTGTCGACGAAGTTAGGATCAGTACCACAGTCTCAGTATTTGGGAATCGGTCTCTGCTTTCCGAGCAGACAGTGCCCGGTGTGTGAGACTATGGTTCGAGAACGACCCGGAATCGGGCTTCGTTCTCGATCATCCGCTCGTAGGCGGTCGAAACTTCCGACAGCGGGTAGGTTTCTATTTCGGGGGTGATCTCTCGGAGCGAACTGAACTCGAGTGTATCCTGGGAGTCACGAGCGTGGCCGGAGGCCCAGCCTGCGACCGCCCCACGGTTCCCAACCAGGTGGGCGGCGTCGACCGACACCGGCTCGTCGGGAACGCCGACGATCAGGACCGTGCCATCGGCACCGATCCCACCAACAACTGATTCGATGGCCTCAGTCGACGGGGCTGTCGCGAGGACGACTGTCGCACCGCCCAGCGCCTGGAGCGTTTCTGCAGGGTCAGTTGCGGTCGCATCCAGGAAATGATCCGCACCCAGATCCATCGCGAGTGCTTTTTTGTCCGGACTCCGAGAGATCGCGACCGTTTCGAAGCCAGCGGCGTGGGCGTACTGAATCGCCAGATGCCCGAGTCCACCAACCCCCAGTACGGCAACCAGATCACCCGGCCCGGCGTCGGAATTCCGCAGCGCGTTGAACGTTGTGACGCCCGCACAGAGCAACGGCGCTGCGTCGACGGCCGCCAACGAATCGGGGATCTCTGCAACTGCTTCTGTCGGGACCGTGACGTACTCGGCGTAGCCGCCATCGTAGGTGAGGCCGGTAATCTCGACGTTCTCACACAGTTTGAATTCGCCACGCCGACAGGGATCGCAGGTAAAACAGTGGCCGCCGTGCCAGCCTACGCCGACGCGGTCGTCGGTCGACCACGCCGAAACGTCGTCTCCCACGGCGTCGATTCGCCCCGCGATTTCGTGGCCCGGGATGCGTGGATACGAAACGCCGGGATACGTTCCCTCTTTGACGAAGGCATCGCTGTGACAGATGCCACAGGCGTCGACTGCGATCCGGACCTCCTCGGAATCCGGGGTCGGAATCTCTCGTGTTTCGAGTTCGAACTGGCCGCCCGCCTCGTTGATGACCGCAGCATCCATCATCTCGGACATACCCCGTTATTCGCATCCGGGAACCTAAAATCGGATCACTTGCGTACTCGATCGGAATAAGACACGATTTGAAACGTCTGGATCCGTCTTGCCAGTCCGCATAGACGAAACGCACACAACGAGTCCGCTCCATATCGACGTATGAACCACGACCGTCTCCATGCCCGAAAACCGACTCACGATATCGACCGCTGGTCGACCGGGACTGTCGAGGCAATCGAAACGCGGGACGGACACTGTGTCGTCACTGTCGTGACGACGGACAACGAACAGGTGGAGCTCGTTGTGACGTTCGCTATTCGAGATCTGTTTTGCAGTCGGTTGGCTATCGACGACGGGGAGTCGCCGGTTGGCGAGCGCGTCTGGTTCCGGACTCATGGCGGCTGAGGAACTCCAAACCCACTGATACGGTGGGGCTTCCACTGACCATCGATTCTCCAATGGGTCGATAGTGGCGAGGTTATATTCTGCTTACCAGGTACTCACAAACCGATTATTTCTCATTACCACCTGGTACGTTCGTATTCTGTCTATAACAATTATCGAGTCTTCAAAAGAGGATAGTTGATGCACTACACAGCAACCCTCCATGTCGCGACACCGTTGGCGGTGGACGCATGAAATCAGTCATCCTCGCTGCCGGTGAGGGGACGCGGCTCCGTCCGCTCACCGAAGACAAACCCAAAGGGATGGTCGAAGTCGACGGCCAACCGATCATCACCCACTGCCTCGAACAGCTCGCCGATCTCGGGACCGACGAGTTCATTCTCGTCGTCGGCTACATGAAGGAGGAAATCATCGAGCACTACGGCGACGCCTTCGAGGGAATTCCGATCACCTACACGCACCAACGAGAGCAGAAGGGACTCGCCCACGCGTTGTTGACCGTCGAGGATCACATCGACGACGACTTCATGCTCATGTTGGGTGACAACATCTTCAGCGCGAACCTCCAGGACGTCATCCGTCGACAACAGGAAGACCGTGCGGACGCCGCCTTCCTCGTCGAGGAGGTCCCATGGGAAAACGCCGATCGCTACGGGGTCTGTGAGACGAACCCCTACGGCGAGATCACCGATGTCGTCGAAAAGCCCGACGACCCGAACTCGAACCTCGTGATGACCGGCTTTTATACGTTCTCACCGGCGATCTTTTCGGCCTGTCGGCTCGTCCAGCCGTCGAATCGCGGCGAGTATGAGATCAGCGAGGCGATCGATCTGTTGATCCGCAGCGGCCGGACGATCGACGCGATTCCGATCGACGGCTGGCGGATCGATATCGGCTATCCCGAGGATCGAGACGAGGCCGAACAGCGCCTCGAATCGCAAGGCACGGTCGTCGCCGACGACTAAGTAGCCACCGTCTACTGTTGTTCTCGGTCGACTGTCTGCGGGACAATCGTTTTCTATCGGGTCGCAGAAACAGTGCTGCCCGGTCAGTCTAACATTTCGGTCGTCAGCTCGTGGGTCGCGGTCTGGTCTTCCCTGATACGAATGACCTGGAAGGCCTCCGCATATCGCGTGTTTGCCTGTCGACCGCGGAACCGAGCAAGTCCTTTCATCGCCTCAGCCTCCAAGTACTTCTTTTCGCTTTGGCTCTTGTGAGTCCTGATCGCGTCTATTTTCCGTTCGAGGAACTCCTCGCTCAAGGAGTTGTAGTACTGCGGATCGAACGAGGACCGCGTCGACGGCGACTCGAAGGCCAGCACCTCGTCGGTGTTCCGGCCAGCGGCGATCGATGCGAGGGCCGCGTGTCGGTGGTCTTGATGGGTGTCCTCTTCGGTATGAATGTAGGCACGGTCGACATCGAGCTCCGTGAGGTGGTCGTCGATCCGTTTGACGATCTCGTTGTCGTAGGGGACTTTGGTGTCGTCGTACCCCATCACGTGGATGTCGTCGACGTCGAGGACATCGGCTGCCTCTCTGGCTTCGGCCTCCCGTTTCGCTGGCGGCGAGAGCTCGCCGCCGCGTGTGAGGATGAGAAACCGAACCGAGTCACCGCGCGCCCGGTGGAGTGCGATGGATCCACCAGCCCCGATCTCGATGTCGTCCGGATGCGCCCCGATTGCGATTACGTTCATTATGGCAGTCGACATATCCACTGATGGTGGCTTAGTTACTCTCAGAATACACCGGTTTATTTCCGGATACGCTACGTTACTTCACGTCTCTCAGGACGATCCACAGAGTGCGTTCGGAGTGAACCGTCTCTCTGTGAGGAGAGATGACTGTATCCGTCATCCCTGTGCTTCGAAAAACGAGTCGTAGACAACCCGGGTTATTCTCGGTTTACGCCCCTGCAGACGCCGTTATACAGTCCCTACTACGAGGTGGTGACTCTCCCCGTCAGGAGCTGACGACGAGGGGTTCGTACCACTCGCGGTTGTGCCGATACCACTCGATGAATCGACCGACCCCCTCACGGATATCCGTCGACGGAGCGTAGTCGATGAGCTCGGCGGCCTTCGAGACGTCGGCGTGGGTGTGGCGTGCGTCGGCCTGTTTTTCGGCCTCGTAGATCGGTTCGAGATCGGCGTCGACCTGTGCGATGACGTGATCGGCGAGTTCGGTGATCGTGATGTTGTCCGTCGAACCGATGTTCAGCACCTCGCCGTCGGCTGCATCGGTCTCCAGGAGCCGGAGGTTCGCCGCGACCACGTCGTCGATAAACGTGAAGTCGCGCGTCTGTTCGCCGTCGCCGTAGATCACCGGCGGCTCGCCGTTGAGACACCGCGAGACGAAGTTCGAGATCGCCATGTTCGGACGCATCCGCGGCCCGTAGACGGTGAAATACCGGAGACTTACCGTCGGGAGCCCGTGGACCGAGTGCCAGACGTCACAGTAGTGTTCGGCCGCAAGTTTCGTGGTTCCGTACGGACTCTTCGGGTAGTTCGGATGGGCCTCGTCGTACGGCAGATAGTCGGGTCGGCCGTACACCGACGACGAGGAGGCGTTGACGAACCGCTCGACGCCGTGGTCGGTGGCGGCTTCGAGCAGCGTGAGCAGGCCGCCGACGTTGTTCCGTTCGTAAAACAGCGGCTGTTCGACGCTCGTTCTGACGCCCGCGCGGGCGGCTTCGTGATAGACGAACTCGATATCGAACCCGCTGAACACCTCCTCGACGAGTCGCTCGTCGGTGATCGACCCTTCGACGAACTCGAATCGCCCCTCCTCGACAGATCGACACGTCTCGATGTTCTGCCGCTTGATGTCGACATCGTAGTAGGGGTCGAGGTTATCGAGGACCACGACCTCGTGGCCGCGTTTCAACAGTGCCTCGGTAATGTGGGAACCGATGAATCCCGCGCCACCAGTGACGAGAACGCTCATTCGGACCTCCTTTGTCGGCGGATCTTGGTCGACTGATTGGCTCTATCTGTCCCCGAACACAACTGTCGCGTCGTCCGAGCCAGGACTGTTCGATAATTGTCTGACATCTATACAGACCGTCCGAAGCGAACTGCTTAGTTATCCAATCCATACTGTTGATTGTCTCCAAATCCAATCCAAATATCAGATATTTATTACACAGAACAGAGCTCAATGGTGCACAATAGGGGGCAAACTGCTGGTAAACTAGTGAAAGATTGCATCTTGATTAAAATATATGTATAATATATAGCTACCGCCAGTTGTACCGGTATAGTAGCTAGTTGTTATCAACAACGACGGTTCACAGACAAGACATTACAATACGGTTGGTTCGTGTCGGGTCGGCCATATGACCTCCTCTCGGGTCGGCCCTTCCCGCTTTATTCCATCCGACATACCGTCTGCAGACAATCGGTGTTCGTCCAACGGAACACGGGATGACAGCGAGTTGCCAGTGTTCGCCCTCCGGCCGCAGAACAGCGGCGGTCCGCAGCGTCAGCTCGGAGCATCAGGACCTCGCCGCCCCTGCAGCACGGGGCGCTGTGCCGCTGGTTGTGGTGGTGTGTGAGATGTACCGGGACCACGCTGTCGCCGTCGTCATCCCGGTGTACAACGAAGCACAATTCATCGGGGATGTCCTCGAAGCGGTTCCGAGCTTCGTCGACCGGATCTATGCGGTCGACGACTGTTCGGCTGACGAGACGTGGAATGAGATCCAACGATACGCATCGGGCGTCGAGTCGGCACCGAGTACGACGACTGACTCCCGAGGAGTCGAGTCGGAGCTGACATCCGACGGGGGACAGCGAGAGACGGCGATCGTGCCGATCCGCCACGACACGAACACGGGACGCGGGGGTGCGGTGAAAACAGGGTACAAAAGAGCCATCGATGCCGAGATGGATCTCGTCGCGGTCATCGACGGCGACGGCCAGATGGATCCGACCATCCTCGGTCGGTTCCTCGATCCGATCGTGGCTGGCGAGGCAGCCTACACGAAGGGGAACCGCCTCGACAACCCGACACAGCGGGCCCAAATGTCGTCGTGGCGGCTGTTCGGAAACGCGCTGCTGACGGGGCTGACACGCATCGCCAGCGGCTACTGGGAGATGACTGACCCACAGAACGGCTACACCGCGATCAGCACGGCGGCCCTCCAGGAGTTGGATATCGACCGCCTGTACGACGGGTATGGGTTCCTCAACGATATGCTCGTCCACCTCAACGTCAACGACGTCGACATCAAGGATGTCCCGACGACAGCCCACTACGGCGAGGAAGAAAGCGGTATCGAATACCGGTCGTTCGTGCCGATGTTGACGCTGCTTTTGATCTCCCGGTATCTGTGGCGACTCCAACTGAAACTGTTCTGATTGCCCGGCCACGAGGAGAACCAATCGGGCACTGTAGCCGCTTCCTACGCTTGTATCGAGTGACTACCGGATAGTATCCAGACACTACGCCAACCGCCAGTGGCCGCTTCGGAGCCGTTTGTCGACGCGGCTGTCGCTCCATCGGAGAAGGCGGGTGGTAACTAACCGATCGAGAGTCGATCAACCGCCAATGGGAACGCCGAGCGTCTGTATTGTCTCGCTCGACTCGTATGGCTACTTCGTCGACGGACATGGGGTGACCGGCGGCGGCGCGGAGCGCCAGCTCTCGTTGCTCGCCGCGGAGCTGACCGACGAGTTCGATGTTCACGTGATCGTCGCTGACTACGGGCAGCCCCCCGAAGAAGTCCGCAACGGGGTCGTCCTCCACCGGACGTACGATCCACACACGGAGGCCGCAGCGACCGATCAACTCGGTCGGCTGGCTGACCTGGCTGCCACAATGCACCGGGTCGATCCCGACGTGTTCGTCCACCGCGGCACGCCAGCCTTCGCTGCGGTGGTGGCCACACTCGCCGATGTCCTCGGGACACCGTGGGTGTACAACGTGGCGAACGACGCCAACATCACCGACCGCCCGGCCGAACTCGGCGCGGTCAGACGGCGGCTGTTCGAGCGAGGAATGGACCGGGCGGCGACGATTATCGCACAGACACCGAAACAGTCGCGGCTGGTTCGACAGCAGTACGACAGGAAGCCAGCGGTCGTTCCCAACGGCTATCCACTCGCCGATGACACCAGACCCTATCACGACCGCGAGTACGTGCTGTGGGTCGGGCGGCTCGATTCTGATCAGAAACGTCCGCACCTGTTCGTGGATCTCGCAGCGGCGCTCCCCGACGTCGAGTTCCGGCTGGTCGGCCCCGCGGGCAGCGACGACAGCTACCACCAGCGGCTGTGTCGGCGGATCGACTCCGTCGCCAATCTCCAGTACGAGGGAGTCGTCGACCCGGATGCGATCCACGACTACTACCGGTCGGCGTCCTGTCTCGTCTCGACGTCCGCCTACGAGGGGTTCCCCAACACCTTCCTGGAGGCGTGGCGCGTCGGGACGCCCGTCGTGAGTTTGGCGGTCGATCCAGGACGTATCGCGGGTGACCAGTCGATCGGCGGCTTCGCCGATGGTGATTTCGACGCGCTCGTCGACGCAGTGTCACTGGTCGCAACTGATAAAACAGCCCGAGAAAACCTCGGGACGACCGGACAGCGGCTCTTCGAAACACAGTTCCAGATCGGTGACGTCGCCCGGAGCTACGGTGACGTCCTCCGACGGCAGGTTTGGATGGGTGAGTCGGCCGACTGGTCGGGATCTACGACCCTATTCGGCTAAGGCGGTGCGATACACGTCGGCGTACTGCTGTGCGACGGTCTCGAAGGTGTGGTTCCGGTGGACGTAGCCCTTCGCGTTTTTACCTAATCTGTTCGTCGAGTCATCGATCACCGATCGGGCACCATCGACCAATCCACTTACATCGCCGCTGTCGGCCAGATAGCCCCGCTGGCCGTCGACGACCAACTCGGGCATCGATGTTGCATTGTAGCCGACCACGGGTGTTCCGGAAGCGAAGGCCTCCAACACGACGTTCGGACAACCCTCCATCGTCGACGGGAAGAGCAGTCCGTCGGCGTTCGCGTAGACCGCCGGGAGTCGGTCTTTGGCGACCCGACCGACGACGTGTGCGTTGTCGACATCGGCTGCACGCTCGGCGACGAGTTCGTCTCGATCCTGTGTTCCACCGCCGCCGATCAGGAGGAACGTTGCCTCCGGGAGCCGCTCGGCGACGCTGATCACGTCCAGTGGGTGTTTCCGCCGCTCGAAGCTCCCAACGAAGACGAATACCGGACGGTCGGCCCCGTATCGCTCCAGCAGGGATGGGCGCTCGTATTTTGGGTGGAACTGGGCTGTATCGACGGCGTTGTAAATCACGACCGGATCGAGACCGAACGTCGACCGCACGGTGCCGGCCGTGTGTTCACTGACCGCGGTCGTGATGTCGGCTCGTCGTCCGAGTCGTCGTCTGAGAGCCGTCGGCGTCCGGTCGGAATCCGGGTCGGCGTCGATTCGATAGGTATGGACGTGGGTTGCGGTCGGGTTTCGAAGGCGGTTGAGGAGCGCAACCGGGTAGTGGAGCGCCGGGATCCCGCCCGTATGCAGCAGGTCGTACGACTCGATGGCGTGGCGGGCGAGTGTGAGTCGACCCGCCCATGTGTAGAACTCCGCCGACGGGATCGTCCGCACGTTGTCTGCTTCGAGGTGTCCGTCTTCACCAGAAGCCAAGACGGTGATGTCGAACTCCCCCGCGTCGAACTCGGGGGCGATCTGCTGGTAGAGATAGGAGATCGGATTGTCTGTGCCAATAAAAAACGGCCAAAAAATCCGGATCTGTTCGCTCTGTGACTTCTCGGCAGGATCGGCAGCCTCATCCAGCAGTTCGCCGGTTCGGTCGGTCATTGGTCGACACCCCGCGGAACGTCTGCTGTCCGCTCGTGTGCAGCCGTGGCTGTCGGCTGGTCGTCGAGCAGCGCGTAGTACTCCGCGATCGTCTCCTCGACGGTCGTCTCCCAGGAGTGGTGTTCGACGACCCGGCGTCTGCCCGCCTGGCCCATCGATCGCCGACGATCGCCGTCTTCGAGGAGTTCGCCGATCGCCTGGGCAAAGGTAGACGGCTCCCGGTCCTCGACTGTCAGGCCGCCGTCGGAGAGTACTTCCGTGAGTTGGGGGAGCGGTGTCGTCACAGCCGGTGTTTCGCAGGCGAGTGCCTCCAGGACGGTCCGTGGCATCCCCTCGTTCCGGCTCGGCAGGACGAACAGCGTGCTCTCGCTGTACAGTTCGGGGAGTTGTTCGTTGGGGACGCGACCGGCAAACGTAACCGTCTCTTCGAGCCCCAACTCGTCGACGAGTGCTTCGAGGTGGCCACGGTTCGGCCCCTCACCCACCACGATCAACGAGAGGTGGGGGAACTCGGCTTTGAGATGAGCGACCGCCCGAATCAGCAACTGTACGCCTTTTGCCTCCTTTAGCCGACCGACATACAGCAGTTGTCGGTCCGACCGATCGGTATCGACCGGGCGGAACACCGAACAGTCGATGCCGTTGTGGATGACGCGTGTCCGGGCGTCGACACCCAGGTCCTCGAGTCGACGGCTGTCGGTGTCCGTATAACAGAACACGGTCTCGGCGGCGTCGAAGGTGAACCGGCCGACAGTCGGGAGATACAGGTCCTGGAGCCACGGCGGTGCGGTCTGGGAACGGAGCCCGTGGTTCGTGAGTACGAAGGGTGTCTCGGTGAGCCGCCCGGCGACGGCGGCCATGTTCGTCGAGAAGAACAGATGCGAGTGGGCGTGGAGCACGTCGAACTCCGCGACGAGTTCGTAGAGGCTTCGGACCATCGACGGACAGAGGCTGTTGCCGAACGGGGCCGCGAGCTCCGAGTGGTAGTGAACGGTGTAGCCGTCGCGTTTCTCGCGGCGCCCTGTCCCGCCGCCCTCCCTGTCGGCGGCGAGTACGTGGACGTCGTGGCCACGATTCCCCTGTTCACGCGAGAGGTGGTGGACGTGAAGCCCCAACCCACCGCTGACATCGGGATAGATATCGCTGGCGACCCGGAGAATCCGGAGGGAGTCGCCCATGGGCCCCCCACACTGTTCGCTCTCGTCGCGTCGGTCGGTCGGTGAAACCCGTTTCATGAGTGGTCGCTCCGAAAGCAGTGTGCGGATGGCTGCTTAGTTATAGCTCAGCTACAAATTTTGAATACTGTTACAATACATAGAATATACGACAACGACGACGAAGGTCGCGGATCTGCACCCGCTTCCATCACTGTTGTAGTGTGCATGCATCTCTATGACGCGTTTTGAGCGGTTAGTAGGACTGGATTACCGCTGTTGTTCAATATAAGCGCCAGTTACATACCAGTCGTCATTGTTTCACAACTTAATACATATCTTCTAATTTTGTTTAGCTAATTTTGACTATCAGTATCTTATCATAGTAAGAACTCTTATACAAATTCTCAGATACACGTCGAACAGGATCTCGATACGGGCATCTTACTGCGAGACAAGGGGTGCCTTCGCGATCCGATACACCGGGCAACAAGATACACTATGACCGAAAACAACGATTACAACACACCGGGCCAAGGGGCAACCGACTGGCATACCCCACTGAACGATAACTTCGAGAAACTCGATACGGACGTCGAGATTCGGGACGTCGACGCCAACAAGGGCGACTACGAACCGAAATCGGGCGCGAAGTTCCTCGCGACGGATACGAAACGCATCTATCTGGGCAGCGGTGACTCCTGGGAACCCTTTGCCAGACTCGGTGGGTTCTCCGGGCAGGTATACGTCCAGGAGACCGAGCCTGACGGCGAAGAGGGCGACATCTGGTTTGATACGAGCGAACAATGATTGACACTGCAGAGTACGTCGTTTCCACTGACGGCGATGATTCGAACGACGGAACCGAAAGCGCGCCGCTGGCGACGATTCACGAAGCAGTGAGCCGCGTGTCGGGCGGTGAGAGCATCTACATTCACGGGGGCGAGTACCAGTACGAAAACGGGAACCCCGTCGAAATCGAAACCTCCGGGTCGGAAGCCGATCCGATCACGATCTCGGGCGATCCCAACGACTATCCACATCTCCGATGGGAGGGTGGGAGCACCGAGTGGGAGATTACGGGTGGGCTTCATTTCATCGAGAGCGCCGATCCGTCGAACTGGGTCGTCGAAAACCTCGAAATTTCGGAGTGTTCGTCCGTCGCGATCCGCTCCCACAGCGGGGAAAACTGTGTGTTCCGAAACCTGGATCTCCACGACAACGGGAACTCGGGAATCCATGTCAAAGGAGCCAACCACGTCATGCGGAACATCGAATCGTATGACAACCACGACCCCGCGACCGGCGGCGAGGACGCCGACGGGATCGTCATGTCCGGGGTCAATGGCGGTGAAATCCACAACTGCCTGTGTTACAACAACTCCGACGACGGGATCGATCTGTGGGGGTCGAGTAACGTTACTGTCTCAGATACTGTCTGTCACTCGAACGGCTACGACAGCAACGGCGACGGCAACGGGTTCAAATCGTCGAACACTAACGAGGGTGGCAACAACACGTTCATTCGGTGTGTCGGCTACAACAACAGCCGAAAAGGGATTCGATGTTATTCGAACCAACCGGATACCGTTATCAATTTCACCGCCTACGGGAACGACGGCGACGGGATCGCCCTCTCGGAGGGTGGTGACCACGAAGTCTACAACTCGATCAGCTACAACAACGGCAACGAGGATTTCGATCCGAACAGCGGCGTCTACAGCGAGGCAAATATGTGGGATCTGGGGATTTCGGACCCGGAGTTCGCCTCTACAGATCCATCGAGTTCGGAGTTCCTTCACCTCTCGTCGACGAGTCCCTGTATCGACGCCGGGACACGCCTCTCAGTCGAGTACAGTGGAGATGCGCCGGATCTGGGGGCCTACGAGTACGCGATGTCGGGGGACTCGGAGGGATCGGAGAGTTCGGAGTGGGGCCCGGTTGGCGTCTACTACCATGACGGAACCGAGTTCGTCGAAATGACGATCAAATCGAAGTAGCTCCATCGAGGCCGAACGAATTCGGTCGGCTGCAGCGGCACCACAACCGTTTTCGGCGGTATCTGGTAGCTACGAGACGTATTCGATGGACTGACCGGACGACAACACCTCCCTAACGGTCGTGTGAGCGACCGAAAGCCGGAGTGTAACTAAACCCTCCCATCGTCTCCGTTTCCGGGAGTACGATGGAACAGACGGATCTCGATTTCGAACGGATCGACAAGGTAGGGACGGCCCAGTTTTTCATCTCGGAGGACGACCAGTATTTTAAAAAGCGGGTGGCTGATGAGACGGAGATCCTGACCAAGGAGTTCGAAAATCTCCAACGGGCCACCGACATCCCGCCGATCGACGGGCTGGAGTTCATCACGCCGATCGACGTCTCCGACCGGTATCTCATCACGGAGTACGTCGACGCCGAGAGCCTGTTGGACACCCTCTCGCCCGACGCCTACGAACAGTTCGGGAGCCGGTTGCGGGAGCTCCATCAGCACGGACACACCCACAGCGAGCTGCAGTTCAATGACGTCCTGTACGACGGGCGGACGTTTTATTTGACTGATCTGGGATATCTCGACGAGCGCGAGCTCATCCACGATCTCGTCTCCCCGAAGGTCGGCATCGAGGTGTTCAAAATCAAACAGCCGTGGCGGTGGCGGCTGTTCGACCGTTGTTTCGATCGGTTCCTGGAGGGCTACGGCTACGAGAACGTCGATCAGGCCCACTTCGACGAGTTCTACGACTGGTATTTTCAAAAACGAATCGACAGCTACAAAGACAGGGATTTCCTGAGCTGGCGGTTCTATCTCCTCTCGGCACTGCGAAAGACGGGTGCGATAAAGTAGGGCTCGGAGAATAGTTGTCCCCTGCCAAGACAAGCAGTCGGCGGGACGACCACCGTTCCAGTAACTCAGGGCTCGTCTGTGTCCGTGAGGTCCGCCAGATCGGGGTGTGCGGGGTAGTCGTCGACCTCGCCGTCGCGGATCGCGTTCCGGAGCTGTTGCCACTGTTTGTGCCGAACGATGACGTACACCGGAATCTCGTCGATTCCGGCGAGCTTCGCCATCATGAGCCGATGTTTGCCATCCGAGTTCTGTAACAGTTCACCGTCACGCCCAATGTTGACCATCACTTCCGCGTAATCCTTCCGCCAGTCCGGGACATCGTTCACGACGGCCTGTCGGCGATAGCCGTTGGTCGTGATATCGTTCCAGACCCGATCGAGCCGGCCACAGCGGTCACGTACGTCCTGCCGGGACGAACAGCTATGCCACGTTGTTTCGCCTCGGTCGACCAGCTCGAACTGCTGCTGAATGAACGTCGTTTCTGCCCACGGAACACCGTCGAGGAAATGGGATTCGAAACAGTCGTAAAGGGTGTTGTGGAAATCCAGAAAATCCGCACGCTGACGGTCCCACGGTCCGTCATACACCCGGTTCCGTTCGTCCCACCAATAAAAGTAGCCGACATCCCGGTCGGGGTCGTCCAACCGGAGTTTATATTTGATCCGTTCGGGGTCGACGTAGATTATTTTGTATGGGTCTGCGTCACTGAAGTCATGCGGCTGTCGGAAATGCCGGTAGTTGTGGAGCAGTTTGTCGCCCTGATGGTGTATTTGTCCAACGTATCTGTTTTTGAACAGTATGTACGAAACCGTCTTTCGGACAACCCCCCCGAACCCGGTACGATCGTATACGTCGAACGCACGCTCGGGTAAGGAGGGGTTCCCAGACTGTCTGGTGTTCCGTAATGCCATGCTCTGTTGGTATTCAAATCGTAGTAACCGGTTAGTTAGTAACGTCCTACCGGAGTGTCAGTTGAGTTTTACCGTATCGGACCTCCCCAGTAGGCTGCTGTTCGGTTCCCGGTGTCGGCGGGTCCGACACTGGAGTCGCCTACCGACCGACCTGGGTCTGGTAGAGGCTCGCATACTGGCCGTCCTGGTTCAGTAGCTCACTATGGTGGCCGGACTCCTCGATCCGACCGTCCTCGATCGTGTAGATGCAGTCGGCGTTCTCCACCGTCGACAGTCGGTGGGCGATGGCGATCACGGTGTACTCCTGTTCCATCGCTTCGATCTCGCGCTGGACCTCCCGTTCGAGGTTGGTATCGAGGTTGCTCGTGGCCTCGTCGAGGACGAGCACGTCCGCATCTTTCAGCAGTGCTCGTGCGAGTGCAACACGCTGTTTCTGCCCGCCGGAGAGCTGGACGCCATCGTCGCCGAGGACGCTGTCGAACCCGTCGGGCATCTCGTCGAAGAACTCGTCGATCTTAGCGATCCGGCAGACCTCCTCCAGCTCGGCTCTGGAGACATCGTCCCGGTCGAAGGTGATGTTGAATTCGAGGGTATCGTCGAAGATGTAGGGGTTCTGTCGGACGACGGCGACATTCGACCGCCACTCCCCGATATCGAGCTCGTCGAGGGGGACGCCGCCGACCTCGATCCGTCCATCGTCGATAGGATACATCCCCAGCAGTATCGAGACGAGCGTCGACTTGCCGCTGCCGGAGGTGCCGACGAAGGCCACGAACTCGTCTTCCTGGATCGTCACCGAGAAATCGTCGAGGACGGTCTCGTTGCCGTCGTAGGAGAACGTGATATCCTGGTACTCGATGTCCTCGATGGGCGAGGGGACCGGACGGTCGCCACCGACTTCCTCGCGTTCGGCCGATAGCTCGTCGATGAACCGCTGGGTTCTGATGACGTGCGGGAGATCACCTTCGATCTGGTAGACCCGCTGGTTGAGTGTACTTACCCGCGGGGCCAGCCGGAACATGGCGAAAAAGAACACCGCGAGGTTGCTGAGCGACAGCGAAACGACGGTGATCGCAACGTAGACGAGGATGAAGACGGTGACCGCACTCAGCCAGTTGTAGACGTTCGTGATGAGCGCGTCGTTGCGCCGGAGCTTGATTGAGGCGCGTGTGAACGTGTTTACGGCGTCCTCGAAGGCACCGAAGAAGCGCTCACGGAGCCCGAACAGTTTCACCGCCCTTATTCCCTGCGTTCCGGCCTGGACGGTCTCCTGGATGCGTTCGTTGGCTTCTGCAACCCGATCACCAATATCGTAGCCGGGCTCGATGACGTTCCGGACGATGTAGGTCATCCCGCCGAGCAGCACTGCGGCCATGATCGTCAACGTCGGGGCGAGATAGAACGCGATGGCCAGATACATCACCGAGAGCAACAGCTGTTGGAACAGTTGGACGATCCGTTTGATCGACCGCCCGGCATAGAACGTCTGGGTGATGATCGCGTTGAGGATCTCGTCGGAGCCCCGCGTATCGAAAAACCCGATCCGTGCGTCGAGGGCGGCGTTGTAGGCCGACCGCTGGAGTTCACGGATATACTGCGTTCGAAGCGACTCTCGGAGGTAGGCGACGACGAAGCTCGTCCCGTACCGAACCGTGATGACGGCTATCAACCCACCAACGATGTATTCGAGGGTAAACGGGACGCCGACGAAGTCGTACACCGCAATAAATCCGCCGACCATTCCTGATGGATCACCTGACGGTGGTCCGTTCTGGGCAACTTCGATGACCGGAAGGATCAGCCCCATCCCGATCCCTTCGAAGATCGCCGTCACGAACCCGAAGACGACGATCAGCGAGACGAGTTTCGGATCGTACGATGCGATGATCCGAAGCGCGTGGAACTTCTCCCGAAGTGAAATATCCGACTCCGACATTACTGACTCCACTCCCGATACTGCCCGTTCGTTCCTCGACCCCGTGGTCGAGCAATATGCAACCGATGTATGCGACGGTGATCACGCACCGATGGCGGCTGGTGGATCGACCCACTTCGCGGCCGACTCCCGCCAGTGAACGCCGTCGACCGTCCAACACACCTGCTCATAGAACTCCAGGCATCCGGTGTTGTGAACAACTCGTGACAGTCCATCGAGGCGTCGTACACCAACCACTAACTAAAGAATAGATCGACTACTCGGAGTAAGTCCTCCCAAACGTTCCGAGCGGTCCAGGCATTTCACGCCGAATGCGACGGGTTTGTGGGCGTTTTGATCATCAAAAGCGAGTTCCCAGCAGTCGCTCGCTACATGGCAGCTACTTCTAGTATATACCAGTCATCGTGACCAGAAAGGGATCTATACTTATTGAGCGTGGTATCGAGGTCTGGGATCGATGGATGAGTCTGCCGACGACGCACGGACGTGGCACCGGTTCGGACGGTTGGGGAGCGACCTCGCCGTCGTGGCGGGACTCGCAGTAACGATCGGCGCGATACAGACATCGCTCCTCCCGGTCCCCGACCCCATCCGCACGCTGAGCGGGTTTCCGTTGCTGTTTTTGTTGCCCGGATACGCGCTGGTTGCGGCGCTGTTCCCGGAGTCGCGGCCGATCATCGCACGCTCTCCGGACTCGCAGTCGACGTTCTTTGGACAGAACCTGGGCGCTCGATCCGATGAATCCAGGACGCTCGTCCGTCTCACACTGTCGGTGGTCGCCAGTATCGCCGCGTCGAGTCTCGTGGGAATCGCTCTCGGAACGACTATCGGCTTCACAACCAGTCAGTTCGCCGTTGGGCTAACGAGTGTCACTGCTCTCGGTGCAGTCGTCGCACTCGCCCGTCGAGCACCGCTCTCCCCTGAGCGCCGGTATGCGCCCGCTGTCGGGAGCCGTCTCGTCGGGGCGACTCGATCGATCGGTCGAGGCGGTCCCACCGGCGGACTGGTCCGGCTGGTCGTGATCACGAGCCTCCTGATATCGTTGGGAAGCGCCGCATACGCCGTGTCGGTTCCCCAACAGGGCGAAACGCCGACCGAACTGTATCTACTGACCGAAAACGAGAGTGGGGAGTTGACCGCCAGCGGCTACCCCTCCACGCTAGGAACGGACGAGCCACAGACCCTCCGGTTCGGCGTTCGGAACTATGAAGGGGTCGAACAGCGGTTTACGGTCGTTGTCGCGATCGACCGCGTCGTGACCACCGACAATAGCTCGGTCGTCATCGAGCAGTCCGAAGTCGACCGGTTCTCGAAGACGTTGGTTCCCAACCAGTGGTGGCGGCAGTCCTACGAGGTCGATCCTCAGCTCTCGGGGTCGAACCTCCGGCTGACACACTACCTCTACCGTGGTGATGCGCCCGCGGAACCGACTGCCGAGGGGGCCTACCGCGTTACCTACCTCCAGCTCTCGGATGACGGGACGGTACAGACAGCAAACGAGGGGACACCGTTAGGTAATGTGAGCGTCGGATCAGTCGACGAGCCGGAGCAATCGGACGGCGAACCATCAGAATCGAGCAGCGATGCGACGGATTCGAGTACTGAGGAAGACCCCTCGGACAGTGATGACGAACAAGCAACCGATGAACGTGCGGAATCGGATGACGGGAGTACGGAATCTGGTGACGGAAGTACGGAAACGGATGACGGGAGCACGGGGTCTGATGACGAACGTACAGATTCGGACGACGGGAGCACGGGGTCTGATGACGAACGTACGGAGTTAGACGATGGGAGTACAGCATCCGATGACGATGAGAGTACGGAGTCAGATGACGAGAGCACAGCGTCGGACGATGAGAGTACGCAACCGATTAATGAGAGTGCATAGTCGCTTCGGGCTCTGAGAACGTCTTCCCCGCTGTGACCTGCTCATAGATCTCGTGGTAGGCTTCGACCGTCCGGTCGATTTCGTACCGTTCGGCCACACGGGTTAGACACGCTTGGGCGAGCTGTTTTCTGTGATCGACATCTCTCAGTGCGGTCATCGCATCAGCGAGTTCTGGTGGCGATTCCGCCGGAACGAGAAGTCCAGTCTCACTATCGACGAACTCGGCGATTCCAGGAACGTCCGTGCCGACCAGCGGGAGTCCCGACGCCATCGCTTCGAGCAGCGTCATCGGCATCCCCTCGTAGACCGAGACCTGCGCGTAGACGTCGGCAGCGGCGTAGTAGTCGTGAATCTTCGATGGCGACACGCGACCGACGATCGACACGTGGGCATCAAGTCCGCGATCCCGAACCGCTGCTTCCAGTTCGGATCGCTGTGGGCCATCACCGACGATCGCAACGTGAATTCCTGGATCGGCCACGCTGTCGGTCAGCCGGTCGACGGCCCGGACGAGATCGAGTTGTCGCTTGGCCTCAATACAGCGCCCGACCTGCAACACCAGCATTTCGTCGGTCACACCGAGATCGGCTCGCACTTCGTCGGCGTCAGTCGACTGGAGCCGCTCCCGAAACCCCGCGACGTCGATCCCATTGTAGATCGTCTTGGCCAGCGTGTCGCTGTCGATCGGGCCGTCGAACGACCCAGCGACTGCATCGGAGACGAACACCGTCGCGTCGTCGTACCGCCGCGTGGCTCGTTCGAGCGTCCGCTCGATCGGATGGTAGTTCTCCTGGACGCTGTGGTGGGTGGTGACGACTGCTGCATCCGCTCTCCGGCCAGCGATCCGTCCGAGCACTGCCCCATACGGGAGGTGACCGTGGACGACATCGACATCGTGCGTTCCGAAATACTGGATCGTCCGGGCGACCGCACGCGGGTCGAACTGTGGCGGGTCCGTCCGAGCTCCCAAGTCGACAACGTCGACACCCAGCGCCTCGAATTCGGAGCCGAACTCGTTGGGGCCACCGGCATAACAGACGGTGTAGGTGACGTTCGGTCGGTCGTCCAACGCGACGATATTCCGGAGGAGCGTTTGGGCCCCGCCAGCGTCGAGGTGGTTGATAAGGAAACACACGTCGAGCGAATCGGACGCAGTCATTGGCTAGTCCGACGCCGCAACGGCTTTCGTTACTCGTTTCTTACCTGCCGTTGATCGAGACAACAGGGTATCGACCGTCTCCGACTGTCTATCCGGTATCCGTCGCCTTCTTGGGTTCAGCGGCTTGTTCGTAGTCGACCCTTTCCCAGTTTATTACCGGACAATGGGTGGCTAACTTTGCTTGTGTATCCGATTGTCCAGCGTAGCCAACCGCTCTCGAATCACGACTATGACACAGCCCACATCCCAATCGAGTCTGCGTGAGCAACTCACCGCCCTCACTACGGGCAGTACCACCGCGTTTCGAACCCTGCTGTTGCTTGTCACTGGTGTCTGTAACGGTGCCGTCGCCGTCTGGCTGGCCATCTTCCCGCCCGCGACAGCGTATGAAGGGTCGATCTACGCGGCCTATCCGACCACGCTTTGGGCCGTGTTCTTGCTCGGCCTCTCGGCTGCGATCCTCTTGGTGCTCTGTTCGGCAGTCGTGGGTGACCGCTCCTGGATCTACGGGCTCGCATTCATCTGTTCGTTGTACGTACTCTTTCATCTCCTCCCACTGTTCCGCGGCTGGGCGATGTACGGCCGTGGCAGTGCGGATGCGTTGGCCCACCTTGGGACCGCCAAGCAGATTCTCGAAACCGGATCGATCCCCGCACACGACTGGTATCCCTCTGTGCACGTCCTGATCGCCGGACTCACCGTCTTCGGACTCCCGCTGCAGGCCTCGTCGTCAGTCCTGTCGGCGATTTTTACGCCACTCTATATCGTCTCGATGTATCTCCTGGGTCGGAGCATCTTGGGAGGACGGAAAGCCGGCCTCGCCGTGTTGGTCTGGAGTGTGCCGCTCGTCTTCCGAGAGTATCACCACTCGCTGCATCCGGCTATCTTCTCGTTCCTGCTGTTGCCCGTCTTTGCGGCGCTGCTGATCGGTGCGTACAACAGCGACCGTCGACGCTCACACGTCGCGTTCCTCGCTATCCTCGGGTTGACACTGTTGTTCTTCCACCCGATCACGACCCTCTATCTGATCGGGATGTTGCTGGTGTCGCTGGTGGCCCGCGTTGTCTACAGCCGACTATCCGGTCAAGAGCTTCAGTACTCCCTGGAGGCGACATTTGCGTTCGGTCTCGCCGCTGGCTGGGTCGCGTGGTTCTTCCAATTCACACAGATACAGGTGTTTGCACAGCGCGTACTCAGCTCCAACAGTGACAGTGGCAGCGGCGGCGAGACCGACGGGACCGAGCCCGTTGCATCCAGTCTTATCGGTCGTCTCCAGGACGTAGGGAGCATCGAACAGCTGGTTACGGGGTTCATCACGAACTACGGGACGCAGTTCGTCGTCTCGGCTCTCGCAGGGGTGGCCGTTCTCGGTGCAGTGGGGTGGTATCTCTCGACACGGGAAGTCAGGGGCGAGGATACGTGGCTCGCCTTCCAGTTCGGGTCCGGGGTCGTACTCACGTTCGTCGGTATCTTCTTTTATATTGTTGCGTCGAACCCGATCCGCAACGCACGATATATGCTCCTGTTTGCGACACTGCTCGCGGGACTGCTCCTCTATCGATCGCTCACCGACCGGCTGTCGTGGTCGCCGGCGAGCGGGAAGGCCGTGCAGGTCATGCTCGTTGTCTTGCTCCTCTCGACGGCGGGGCTGTCGGTGATGACATCCTACAACGACAACTACCATCTGACCCACGCCGAAGATCAGGGGACTGACTGGTACTTCGAGTATCGCTCCGACGAGGCGGTGGGTGTCGCCGCCGACGTGAGCTACAAAATGCGGGAGTACAGCGTCGGTGGTGATTTCGGAACCTCGAAGTTCCGCGAGTTCGGCAGCGAGTCCTCGACGCTCGACAAACGGTTCGGGTACGGGACCCATGAGTCGGTCGGGACGGCCGTCGACGGCTACGAGACGTACATCGCAACCAAGCCGTACGATACCACGGTCCCGAAATTCCTCGACCCCTCGGTTCGTGAGAAACACACGGCCTACTACGAGGAAGATCTCCAGCGACTGGGCACCGACCGGGGTGCCGACAGAATATATGCGAACGGTGGCTACACGGTCTGGTACGTCGACCCCGAAGAGTAAGCAGTCTCATCGGGTGATTCTGCTTGAGTAGTCGATCCGGTCAGCCGTCTACTGTTTTCTATCCATCATGTCTGGAATCGCGCTGAGACTGCCGACCACCACATCCGGTTCGGTTCCATCACTCGCCGCTGTCGTCGCATACTGGCCGCGCCGGACTCGAACCGTCAGCAGTCCCATCCGGTTGGGCTGAGCGAAGTCGACGGCGGGCCTGTCGCCGACGACAGCTGTCTCCTCCGGCGCTGCGTTCAGTTCTGCCAGTGCCGCTTCGAAGGGTTCCGGCTCTCGCTTCGACCATCCACGGGCAGGAGCAACGATCACGGTATCGAAGTAGTTCGCCAAGCCGAGGCGGTCGAGCTTCGCCTCGCCGTTCGTCCCGCCGGTCACCACGCCGAGATCGTACTCCGGTCGGAGGCGTTCGAGCGTCGATTCGGCGTCCGGAAACGGAACGAGCGGCGCGCTGTTCGCATGGTAGGCGGGTACTAACTCCGGAACGAGATCGGTCGACAGACCGCACTCCTCAAGCACCCTGTCGAACGTCCGTTCGGTGAGCCCGCGCTGGAAGTACGCCGACAACAGCTCGGCTGGGATGTCGACGCCCCGTTCCCGAGAGACGACCTCGGCGGCCGCGAGCAACCCCGCCCGAACGTACTGTCTGTCGTCGAATAGCGTCCCGTCGAGATCGAAACAAAGTGCGCCCATGAGGCCTCTTCCGGCCGATGTGGTTTCAGTAGGCGGTGCACAACTTTACGATCCTATTTAAAATACTAGTATATGGTAACCGTTCTGCTCACCGGTGTTGGCGGTGCGGCTGGTATCGGCGCGATACGCTCGCTGGGTCGGACAACCGACCACGAACTGGTCGGCGTCGACATGGATCCCGAAGCCGCTGGGCTCTTCATGGCCGACGCTGCGGCGACAGTACCCCCGGCCGCTGCCGATGACTGGGTCAAGGCGATGAGACGGATCGCCACCCAACACGATGTCGACGTTATTGTTCCGACAGTCGACGAGGAGCTCCCTCGGCTGCCGGAACTCCGCTCGGCGCTCCCCGAGGTCGGGATCGTTGCTCCACGGCAGGAGGTCGTCGAGGTCGCACGCGATAAGTACCGCACCAGCCGCGTGCTCGATGCCGCTGGTCACGCGGTCCCACGGACGTGGCTCGGGACTGCCGCCGAGGAGGTCCCCGACAACGCCTATCCGCTGATCGGGAAACCGCGGGCCGGTCGTGGGAGCCGCGGGATCGAACGGCTCGATTCGGCCGCCGATCTTCGGTCGTTCCTCGCAGCCGCCGACGATCCGGAACAGGTCGTACTCCAGGAGCGAATCGACGGCACGGAGTACACGACGAGCGTCGTCGCGACCGGCGACGATCGCCTGCTTGGGACGGTCCCCAAGGAGGCCATCGAGAAGCAGGGGTCGACAGTCCGTGGTGTCACCCGTGCGGAGCCAGCCATCCAGGAGTCATGCCGCGCGATCTGCGAGACACTCGATCCGGCCGGCCCGATCAACGTCCAGCAGATCCTGGACGACGGGACGGCCTACACGATCGAGATCAATCCGCGCTTCTCATCGACGGCGTGTCTGACCGTCGCTGCGGGCGTCGACGAACTCGATCTGCTGATCCGGGATGCCGCCGGTGAGACAGTCGACTCGACAGGGGAGTTCGATCCTGGAACGCATCTCATTCGGTATCTCGATCAGGTGATCGTCTCCGAAGAGACACTCGAATACACCACCGAGGGACCGCAGGCCGAACCGACGCAGTAGGTGGTAGGACTGTCCTACCGGCGAGTAGGTGCTTCTTACTCCGGTCGAAGCCGCTACTCGACCCGCTCCAGTTCGACGGCGTCGACGTTGCCGAAGTCCTCGCCGGTGGCTTCGATGCGGAGCGTCGAACTGCCTTCGGGAAGGGTGATGCGTTCGGTGGTCGTCTCCCACGTTGTCCATGCGTCGGTCGACGCGACAGTGATCTCGCGTTGTGAGCCACCAGTAGTGAGTAGCCCGGTCCGGTCGGCAGCGCCCAAGGCGTACCGGATCGTCAGATCGAACTCGGCGGCTCCGTCGGTGTCGACGTTCCACTGGACGTAGCTGTCGGACGCCCGGAAGTTGATGTATCCCTCGTCGGTGTAGCCGTCGTGTTCGGACTCATACAACGAGTTCCCGAGCTCGCCATCCTGCGGCAGCAGCTGCATCGAGGTCCACCCCTCGTCTGCGGTCTCCTCCCGGGGAGTGAGCGTGACCGCGTCGACGTTGCCGAAGTCCTCGCCGGTGGCTTCGATGCGGAGTGTCGAACTCCCTTCAGGGAGGGTGACTCGCTGGGTCGTGGTCTCCCAGTTCGCCCATCCCCCGGTCGAAGGGACGGTCACCGCCTGCTGGCTGCTGCCAGCGGTGAGGTGGCCAGTCCGGTCACCAGCGCCCAGCGCATACCGGATCGTCAGGTCGTAGTCGGTGGTCGTCGCCGAGTCGACGTCCCACTGGACGTAGCTGTTGGATGCTCGGAAGTTGACGAAGCCGTCACCAGTGTAGCCCTCATGTTCGGACTGATACAGCGCGTTGCCGAGATCACCATCTCTCGGCAGCAGCGTTTTGCTCGTCGGCGATTCGGGTGTTTCGTCGGGCGTTTCGTTGGGCGATGTGTCAGTGGCTACCCGACTGAGATCGACGGCGTCGACGTTGCCGAAGTCTTCGCCGATGGCCTCGATTCTGATCGTCGAACCGCCCTCCGGAAGCGAAACGCGCTCGGTAATCGTCTCCCAGTTCGTCCACCCGCCGGTCGACGCGACGGATATCTCGCGTCGGGTCTCTCCGGCGGTGAGCAGGCCGGTCCGATCGTCAGCGCCAAGCGCATACCGGATCGTGAGGTCGAACTCGGCACTCGTGTCGGTTGTAACGTCCCACTGAACGTAGCTATCCGACTCGCGGAAGTTGACGAAGCCATCGCCGGTGTAGCCGTCGTGTTCGGACTCGTAGGGAGCGTTGACGAGTTTCCCATCCTGGGGCAACAGCGTCGACTCGTCACCGAGACCGGCTGTGGCCGTTCGGGTCGTAAACTGCCGTTCGGTCCCGGTATCGCTGTTCCCGTTCGTATCGGTCGCGACGAGGCGGAACGCGTAGGTCGTCCCCGGCGTCAGCTCGTCGACAGTTGCGGTAACGTCACCGGGTTCCGACACCTGCTGTCTGCTCGTTGTCCGTTGTTGGTCGGAGCTGGCCGTCCCCCACTCGAAGACCACACCGACGCTGTCGGCTCCGCCGAGATCGGTGACTGTTCCCCCAAGTGTCGCACTCGTCTGTCCGATTTCGGTTGCACTGCCCGTGCTGACTGCGACCGAACCGTCGACGCTTGGCGTCCCGTACTCACCGAGTCCGTAGCCGCCGAGCCCGTATCCGCTCGGTTCGACATCTGTTGCAGCGCTCACGACGCCGGTTTGAGCCCCCGTTACGGCACCACCGACCGACAGGCCAGCGAGTTTCAGATACGACCGTCTGTTGAATTCGTTTGTAGTAGGCATAGATTACTCTTGATTTCTGATCGGGTCACGACCCGACACGACAGTAGGTTTTACCAGCCATATTTAAAACTTCCAAAATTATTGGTATTATATAATTAAAAAACAGCAATTGAACAAGTAAGATAGAACAATCTTTATACTATATAACCCGATCTAATACGCATCCGTATTTATATTGGTGAATCGGGTTACTGCCGCTGTTTGCAGCGGGTCGGAATCCCGGACTGCCGCTAGTATGATTGACCTACTTCGCTGGAAATTATATTAAGTTTACATTAATGTATTCTATGCCCCGTATCTGGTGTCGCAGGCATGCCACGCCTTGATGATCTCCCCAGCTACAGACCGTTTGTGGCTGCGGTTACACAGCGAATAACCGACTGTTTGCCGTTGGTCGACCAGGGGTACGTTGCTTTTAATTTCTATCTAGAAAACCCGAATTAAATAATGGGCTGTTTATATTCGACTTATCTCCTCGGAGATCGGTTGCTGGTTCATTACATTATATCGTGGCCTGATTTGCTGTTCCAATGTCCGACTACGAACCTAGCGGCAAGACGATTCTCGTTACGGGCGGTGCGGGGTTTATTGGGAGCCACATCGTCGACGCTGTGGTTGATCAAAACGACGTGCGCGTATTGGATTCGCTGTCGACCGGCTCACACAGCAATCTCCACCCCGACGCCCGACTGATTGAGGGCGATATCCGTGATGAGGAGACGCTCGATGCGGCTATGGAGGACGTCGACATCGTCTTCCACAAGGCCGCGATGGTGAGTGTGCCAGCCTCCGTCGAACAACCAAAAATCTGCCACGACGTAAACGGCACTGCGACGCTGAACCTCCTGGAAGCCGCCAGAGCAAACGACAGTCGCGTCGTCTTCGCGTCCAGTGCGGCGATCTACGGCCATCCCGACGAGCTTCCAATCCCCGAAGACGCCCCGAAACGGCCCGCCTCTCCCTACGGGCTCGAAAAGCTCACTGCCGACTACTACACCCGGATCTACGCCGATCGATACGGGCTCGAAACGGTCAATCTCAGATACTTCAACGTCTACGGCCCTCGGCAGACCGGCGGTCAGTACAGCGGCGTGATCAGTACATTCCTCGATCAAGCCCGCGCTGGTGAGCCCATTACAGTCGAGGGCGACGGCGAGCAGACGCGGGATTTCGTCCACGTCGACGATGTCGTCCAGGCCAACCTCAGGGCGGCAACAGCCGATACGATCGGGACCAGCTATAACATCGGCACCGGCTCCAACATCACGATTCGGGAGCTGGCAGAAACGATTCAAGCCGTCATCGAGACCGATTCGGAGATCGTCCACACGGACCCTCGGCCGGGAGACATCGAACGGAGTGAAGCCGACATCTCGAAGGCTCAGGACGAACTCGGCTACACGCCGACAGTGACCGTCGAAGACGGATTATCGCAGCTCGTCTCCTCGCAGCGATCGTCCGACTCGTAGACCGGTCAGTTCTCTCCCTTCGTCACCACGTAAGCCCATCGTAGGTGAGTTGGTCGGTCGGTTCGACGATGCGACGGCCGTCGACGACGACCGGGTCAGCCATCGCCTCGAACTCGGTATCGAGGCTCGCAAACTCCTCCCAGTCGGTGACAACGACAGCTCCTGCGGCACCGTCGAGGGCCTCGGCGGCGCTGTCGGCATACTCGATGTCCGGTATCCGGTCGCGCATATTCTCGGTAGCGACTGGATCGTAGCCAACGACGGTCGCCCCTCGTTCGAGTAGGCCGGTGATGACCGGAATCGCCCGCGAGTTCCTGACGTCGTCGGTCCGGGGTTTGAAGCTCAACCCGAGGACGGCGACGGTTCTGTCGGCAACATCGACGTGCTCGTCGAGGAGGTCCAGGAGTCGCTCCGGTTGGCGGTCGTTCACGTCGACGGCCGCCTCCAGGAGCTGTGGCGTGTACTCCTCGCCCCGCGCGGCGGCGATCAGTGCCGCGACATCTTTTGGGAAACAGCTGCCGCCCCAGCCGACGCCGGATCGGAGGAATCGCTCGCTGATTCGGTCGTCGAGCCCGACGGCGTCCATCACTTCGTAGGCATCGAGGCCGAACTCTTTGCAAATGTTCCCGAGGTCGTTTACGAGCGAAATCTTCGTCGCCAGAAAGGCGTTGTTGGCGTACTTGACCATCATCGCCGTCTCGGGGTCGGTCTCGACGATCGGCACGTCGGCATCCGTCACGAGCGGCTCGTAGAGCTCCTGGAGTCTCACTGTGGCCCACGCCGAGTCGGTGCCGAACACGAGTTTGTCGGGGTGTTGGAAGTCCGAGACAGCCGACCCCTCGCGGAGGAACTCCGGATTGGTCGCCAGTTCGACCTCGCCGTCGACATCGCCCAACCCCGTCTCTAGGGCTGACCGGATCTCTTCGACCGCGGGTGGTGTGATCGTCGACTTGACGACGACGAGCTGTCGACCCTCAGCGTCGAGTTCCGCAAGCGATTCGCCGAGGGCTTCCGCGGCGGAGGTAATTCCACTGAGATCGATGCGGCCGTCGGCATACGACGGGGTGCCGATTGCGAGAAACGTCACGTCGCTCTCCTCGACGGCCCCGTAGGAGGTCGTGGCGCGGAGTCGGTCGCCAGTGTGGGTCGACACCAACTCGTCGAGTCCCGGCTCGGAGACCGGCGAACGACCCTCGTTGATCGTCTCGACGATCTCCGTGTCGATGTCGATCGCCGTCACTTCGTGGCCGAGGTCTGCGAGACACGCCGAGAGGGTCGTTCCGACGTATCCGCTTCCAATTACTGTAATATTCACACTGGATACCCACCACGAACCTACAATATTATACTCTCCCTACCGATACGCTCCGAGTTGTATAGGTCCTCGATATGCCGACCGCGCTCGGTAGGAGGCGGCTATCGGAGCGTCCGTTCGAGGGCTCGGCGGTGAAACGCCACCGCAGCCTCGCGGTCGACCGGCGGATACCGCGGCGTCGTCACCCTGTCACGGGAGTCGACGGCGGTGTCGGCGATGGCGGCGACACGGTGGGCGGGTCGAACGACCGGCAGCGGGCGAACCGAGCGGTAGCCCGCACGGAACGCCGCACGGAGTGCGTTTGCCTGCTCGGGCGGGACGTACCAGTCGGCGACGAGATACTCGGTTTTGGCTACCGACAGCGCGGGGGCGGCCGCCAGTGACCCTTCCCAGTCGACGAGCGCCGTTAGCTGCCCGTCGTCGACCAGCGCGTTTCCCGGGCGGAGGTCCCACGGGAACAGTCGTGGCGGTGGCGCATCTCCCGACTCGCCCCGGACAACTGCTTGCAGCCGTGGCCGAATCGCATCGAAGTCGGCGGGTAGGCGCGCGATACTCGTGTCGGCGAACTCGTCGAACCAGTCCTGCCAGCCGTCGCCGTCACTGTGCTGTCGTCCGGTGCTGAGCCGACCGTTTTCGAGGCCGACCGGCCCGTAGCTGTCGAACCGGAAGGCCTCGTGGAGTTCGCCGAGATGTCGACCGAACGCGGCTGCGAGCCGCCGCTGGATCTCGCTTCCGAGGTCGACGAACCGCTCGTGGAGATCTTGCCCCTCGACCAACGACGTGACGAGCCATCCCTCGCCGGAGTCGGTGCCGCTGGCAAGCAAGGGAGCAACAGGCACCGAGGTTCGCTCGGCGATCGCAGCAACCAGTGCCGCCTCGACCCGAGTTACCGTCGGGTCGTCCGATTGCTGGACGACGACCGACTCGTCGTCGACGAACCGAACGATCGTCGTCCGTTTGCGGTTGCCCGTTTCGACGGTCGTAGTGCTGTCGACGAGCCGGTCGGGCCGTAGCTGCGAGAGAATCCGGTCGAGCGATGGGTCTGGTGGCGTGGTCATGCGTCCAGGACCGCTTCGAGATCGTCCAGCGAGTCGAGGACGTACTCTGGCCGATACTGGCCAGCCTCGGTCCCGTCCTCGCGGAGCCACGCCACCGGCAGCCCGGCGTTGTGCGCGCCTGCAACGTCGAACTTCAGCGAGTCGCCGACGTAGAGCGTCCGGTCGGCTCGGCTATCGAGGGTGCCAAGGATCGATTCAAAAGGGCCGACATGCGGCTTCCGCCGCGGGAGATCACCGGCATAGACGATGGCTTCGACTTGCGATTCGAGATCGAGCGCCCGAACTTTCGACGTCTGGCGGTCGGCGGGGCCGTTCGTGAGAATCCCGACTGGTCCCACCGAGCCTGCGGTGGCCAACGCGGCTTCCGCCCCCGGCAGGAACTCGACTGCGGCCGTGTCAATGGCTTCGACGAGTCCGGCTGCTAGTTCGAGCGGGTCGACCGCCGGGCGGCCGTGTTGGGCGGCCACCCGAGCGAACCCCGCACCGAGATACCCCACCTGATCGCTGGGGTCCGGCGGCCCATCGAGAGCGGCCCACAGCTCCGCGGGCGCGCCGAACGGCTCGCCGTCGACGGTCTCGAAGGCCTGCCGGTAGGCCGCATCGAGGTCTCCTGCGTGCCGACAGAGCGTGTTGTCGAGATCGAAGACGACTGCATCGAAGGCTGTCACGACGCATTGTTAGTCGGCAAGACAGATAGCTTGTTCTCCGACAGGACCCGTCACTCGTTTCGACTGAGGTAAGTCGGCGGGACGTGGTCGGTCGTGTAGACCTCCCGGCCGCGTTTGGTGATCTCGTTGCCGTCGGCCTCCATTGCCGCGGCGTCGACCGCCAAAATCACCGGCTCGCTGGCGTGACGGCTTCCGACCTCGCGGGCGGCGTCGACCGAGCCACTCAGATGGACGTGCTGGCGGGACATCGGTTGGAGACCCTCTTGGCGGATCGACGGGAGGGCATCGGGCGCGGTGCCGTGGTAGAGAAGCTCCGGGACGGGCGTACCGCCGGACTCCAGGGAGATGTCGACCGAGTGGCCGTAAGCGGCCCGAATCCGGTTGCCGTCGACCTCGAACCGCCCTTTCGGATCCGTTCGAACGATCGCCTCGACGGCCTCCTTGTCGAGCCAGTTGTACTTCTCTAGGGTTCGCTGAACAACTGTCTCGAAGTCGGCCCAGCCTGCCGAATCGAGATCGAGCCCCACATCGTCGGGGAAGTGGCGCAACGCCCCGCTGAGGAACTTCGAGGCGCGGGTACGGTTCGCTGCCGAGACGACCTGTCTGCCCGCCATCTCACAGACCGGACACTGCGCCCCCTCGAAGGCTCCGTGGTCGTCGCAGGTTCGGATCTCGCTCATGGTTGGTTTTGATGTCGACCCCCTATCAATCCGACTCGTAGTCGGCCCAGATGTATCGTGTGGCAACGCTCCGGTAGGGACGCCACTGTTCGGCGATCGAACGCATCTCCGCGCGAGTCAGCTCCTCGCCGTCGCCGTATAACTGCTCGATCCCACGCCGAACGGCGAGATCGCCGAGCGGCAGGATATCGGGCCGTCGGAGGACGAACAGCAGATACATCCGTGCGGTCCACTCGCCAACTCCTTTTATTTCCGTCAGTTGGTCGACGACCTCCGCGTTCGAACAGTCGGCCAACCCTGTCCGCGTGTAATCGTTTTTTATAAACGCTCGACCGGCGTTTCGCAGATACTCGATCTTTTGTCCGGAAAGTCCGGCCGCCCGGAGTGCGTCGGTTTCTGCCTCCAGGACCGCTTCCGGCGTGAGCTCGCCGTCGACCAGCTCGAAGACGCGCTCGCGGATCGCGGCGGCGCTCGCAGTCGAGAGCTGTTGGTAGATAATCGAGATACAGAGCCGCTCGTAGGCGGTCCAGTCGGGCTCCTCGTATGGGTCGTGTCTCTCGATCAGCCGGGCCATCACGGGGTCCTCGCGGAGAACGGGCAGTGCGTTGGCAATCATCCTCGTGCTGTTCACAGTTCGTGCCGCGAGGAAAAAGCTATCTCGGTCGTTTTTTCTACTCGGCGCTACAGCGAGACCGCAGCCGCCAGTTTCTCGATCGGATGCGGCGGTTTCCCGTCGACGCCCTCGTAGTCGTCGAGCTGTGAGCGACACGACGTCCCGGGGGCGACGATCTCCTCGGCGGGCGAATCGTCCGCAGCGTCGAACAGCATTCGACCGATCGCCTGGCTCATCGAGTAGTGTTCGGCCTCGTAGCCGAACGAGCCAGCCATCCCACAGCAGGTCGTGTCGAGTACGTCGACTTCGTAGCCCGCTCGTCGGAGGACACCCACTGCGTGGTGGTCCCGGCTGGCGGCCGTCTGGTGGCAGTGGCCGTGATACGACAGCAGTCCATCGGCCTCGGCGTCGAGGTTTTTGTCCAGCCGGAACGTATCAAGATACTCCATCACGCTGTAGCTGTTTTCGGCGACCGCCTCAACGTCTTCGCCCGCCAGCAGGTCGAGATAGTCCTCTTGGTACATCACTGAATCCGAGGGTTCGACGCTGACGACATCCCAGCCGTCGTCGACTCGTGGGGCGAGCGACTCAACGTTTGCCTCCGCGGTGGCTTTCGACTGGTCCAGGAGGCTCTTCGAGTGGGCCGGTCGGCCGCTGTCGGTCACCGAATCGGGAATCTCAACGTAGACACCGGCGGCCTCCAGCGTTCGGACGGCGGCCTTGCCGACCTCCGGCTGGGTGTAGTTCGTGTAGGGGTCGGCGATGAGCAGCGCCTTCCGGTCGGCCTCCGACTCGGAGAGCGCGGGCAGCCGCTTTTCGTCCCACTTCTGGAGCGTCTCCCGTTTGAACGTCGGGAGCTCGCGCTCGCGGGCGATCCCGAGGGTTTTCTCCATCAGCAAGCTCGTCCCCGGCAGTTTCGTCGCCACGTTCGAGAGCGGCGCGAACGTGCTGCCGAGGCTGTACAGTGTCTCGACGTTAGCGAACAGTTTGTCCCGGAGGGGGATTCCCTCCCGGTTGTGGTGTTCGTGTTTGACCTCGGTTTTGAGCTTGGCCATGTCGACGCCACTGGGACAGTCCCGCTTGCAGCCCTTGCAGCCGATACAGAGGTCCAAGACCTCGTGGGTGAACTCCTCGCTGAACACGTCGTCGGGCAGATCACCGCTCATCGCCCGGCGGAGCATATTCGCCCGGCCGCGGGTCGAGGTGATCTCCTCGTTTTCGGTCGCCCGGTAGGTTGGACACATGATCGACCCCGTCGTCTCCTGGTGGCCGGTACAGCCCGCACAGCCGTGACAGAGTTCGGCCATTCCCTGAAAACCGTTCTCGTTGGCCCACTGCAACTCGGGGTCGAACCCGGCGTCGAACTCGTAGTCGGCGTCGTACCGCAGGTTCTCCCGAGGGTCCGAATCGCCACAGACGTTGCCCGGATTCAACAGCTCCTGGGGATCGAACGCACCTTTTACCCGCTGGAAGGACTCCCAGATCTCATCGCCGTACAGTTTGCGGTTCCACGTCGACCGCGCCCGGCCGTCGCCGTGTTCGCCCGACACCGAGCCGCCGTACTCGATGACCAGATCGGTCACGGCGTCGGAAATCTCGAACATCGTCTCGATGCCGTCCTCTGCTTTGAGGTTGATCAGCGGCCGAATGTGGAGGACGCCCGGACCGGCATGGGCGTAGTAGGACGCAAAGGTGTCGTACTCGTCGAACAGTTCCTGGATGTCGGCGACGTACTCCGGGAGGTTTTCGGCGGGGACGGCGGTGTCCTCGACGAACGGCCAGTGTTTCTCATCGCCGGTCCGCGAAAGGAGAATCGGGAGGCCAGCCTTCCGCATCTTCCAGAACTTCGCTTGGCGGTCGTCGTCGTAGGCTTCGAGGGCGTCGACGGCCTGCAGTTCGTCGTCGGTCGTCTCGCCTGCGCCCTCGCTGGGGTCGACGGCTGGGGTATACGAGGGGAGCCGGTCGGCCAGCAGGTCGGCGATTTTCTGCTTACCCTCGTCGACCGAGTCGGCGTAGAACTCGACCAAGAGGGTTGAATCGGTGCCGTCGGGGAGTGTTCCCACGGCCTCTTTGAAGTCGGGGGTTTCGCGGGCCAAGTCGAGGAGAACATCGTCCATCACCTCGACCGCAGCGGGGTCGTGTTCGAGGATCGGCGCGACGTCGTGCATCGCCGAAATCACGTCATCGTAGGTCAGCAACACGACCGACGTCTCGTTGGGGATCGGTTCCAGCGAGACGGTGGCCTCGGTGACGATGCCGAGGGTTCCTTCACTCCCGGCCATCAGCCGACCGACGTTGACCTCGCCGCGTTCCTCGGCGTCCTCCAGGAGTTTGTCGAAGTTGTACCCCGAGACGTTTCGCATCAGATCGGGGTAGCGGTCTTTGATCTCTTCGCGTTGGTTTTCGAGGATGTCGGAGACGACCCCATACACGCGCTCTTCGATTCCTGGCTCGTCGGCGGCTTCGGCCTCCGCGGCCCGTTCGTGGAGTTCGTCGACGCTCATCCAGTCGAAGGTCGTCACCGTGCCGTCCGCGAGGACGACCTCCACCGATTCGAGATAGCCGTCGGCTTTCTCGTATTTCAGCGAGTGTGCGCCGGTGGTGTTGTTGCCGATACAGCCGCCGAGGACGCTCTTATCGCCCCACGCCGGATCGGGGGCGTATTTGAGGCCGTGTTCTTCGAGACGACCGTTCAGCCGGGCGAGGGTGATCCCCGGCTCGGCGGTCACCGTCGCCGCCTCGGGGTCGACCTCGATGACGTCGTTGAACTCCTTTTTGAAGTCCAGGACGACCGCTTCGTTGACCGTCTGGCCCGCGAGGCTGGTGCCGCCGCCGCGCGGCAACACCGGGATTCCGTTGTCCGCGCAGTAGCGCATGACCGCCTGTACGTCGTCGGTCGACGTTGGGACGACAACGCCGACCGGGAGCTGGTGGTAGGCACTGGCGTCGGTCGCATAGAGGTTACGCGTGTAGCTATCGAACCGAACCTCGCCGTCGACCAGCGCTTCGAGATCGTCGACGAGGCCCGGCTCCTCGACGTCCGCACTTCGGTAGTCGTAGTTGCTTCGTGCATCGGTCGCTGGGTCAGTGGGTGTCGACCCCTGTGTTGGTTTGCTCATGGGTAGGATTGGAAGGTGATTGCCAAATAATACAGCACCGTCGTCTTAGAACACTGTCGGGAAGACGACGTAGACGCCGAGGGCCGTCAGGAGTCCACCTCCTGCAATATAGTAGGCCACCGGGATCAGATTCAGCCGGATGACACGGCCGGTCGAGCCGACCAGCCCGACGGTCGCCAGCGCCGCGATCACGTTGTGGATGGCGACGGTGTTGCCGACCGCCGCACCGACTGTCTGGGCCGCGAGCAACACCGCTGTCGGCATTTCGAGGGCGGTACCGATCTCGAACTGGAAGGCGCTGAAGGTGATGTTGCTGACTGTGATCGAGCCGGCGACAAACGAGCCGATCAGCCCGACCACCGGCGCGACAAGCGGGTAGGCAGCCCCGACCGCCGAGGCCGTCCCATCCGCGAGGACGACGATCATACTCCCGTCGACCGGCGCGGTGCCGTGGGCGTTGGTCGACAGCATGATCTCGACCATCCCGATGACGAACACCAACACGACAGCGGGCGAAACGATCTTGCCGAAGGCCTCCCGCCACGCGCTCGATACCTGCTGGCCGTTCATCCCGAAGACCGGGATGGCGATAAGTGCGCTGACCAAGAGCCAGGTGCCGGGGACGTAGGCCCAGCTAATGCCCCCCTCGATTCCCGTGCCGAAGACGTCCCACTGGATGGCCATCAGGGGGCCGTTCTGCAGGAACGTTGCCACGGGGTCGATGACACGCGTCCCGATCAGCAACACGACGAGGACGAGGTACGGCGACCACGCCCGCAGCAGCCCCATCGACGGTGTGTCGACCGACGGGGTGGCGGTCTCGGTGCCGCCGTCAGCGGCCGTTCCCGCTCCTGTACCAGCGGTCGATCCGGCATCGTCGCCGCCCGGTTCGATCTCGCCGACCCAGTGGTCGGGCCACTCATCGCGGGGCGGGAAGTCCCATTCGGTGGCGGGTTCGAACAGCCCTGCCTTGAGCAGGCCGACGACGACGCCAGCCCCGATCATCGAGGCAAACAGCGAGGGGAGCTCCGGACCGATCAGATAGGCCGCACCCGCGTACGGAATCGCGAAGGCGAACCCGGCGACGATCGCCAGCGGAACGACCTCCCAGACGGGGGCCAAGGTCCGCTCCTCGCCGAAGAAGTAGACCACCATCGCAACTGCGATCAGCGGCATAAAGATCCCAAGTAAGCCATTGAACAGGGCCGCGTAGATCGCCGCGTCAGCAGAGTACTGAGCGACGGTCATCCCGGTACCGGCGGCGATCTCTCCTTCGACCGCCGCGAGTGGAGTTTCGAAGCCGACGATGATCGGCGTGCCGACCGCCCCGAAGACGGTCGCGATCGCGTGGCCGATGAGCGCGGCGACGACCGCTGCCAACGCCGGGAAGCCGAGCGCGAGCAGCAGGGGCGCGACGACGGCCGCGGGCGTGCCGAATCCGGCGACGCCCTCGATGAATGTCGCCAAAAAGAATCCGAGCAGGATTACCTGGACACGTCGGTCGTCGCTGATCGTCGCGAAGCCAGCATTGATCCGGTCGACCGCCCCCGAGCGCATGAGCGTATATAACAGGACGAGCGCCCCGAAGACGATCCACAATATCTCGATAGCCGACATGACGCCGCTGAGACTGGCCGCGGCGACGTACGACGCCGGCATCTCCCAGACGGTAAAAGCGATCACCGCCGCAGCGGCCCACGCCACCGGCATGACGCGGACGGCGGGCCACAGCAGTCCAACGAGCAGGACCGCCACGATCAGGAGCGGAACCAACGCAAGCAGCGTCTCAACCATCGATTTTTCCCATGGATTGTCGTCCACCGCCGAGCACGACTGCTCGACCGGTCTCGATTCGTTTTCGTTCCCGAGCAGTGACCGTTCCGAGTGACGCCTCCCCGTCGGCACACCGTTTTCCGGCAGTCGTCACTCCAATATTACGTGTCTCTCTGTTCATATTGTGGGCCAATATCATGCCTTCCTCATTTTTTAATATATGGGTATATCACACAAGGTAACGATTCCTAAATATGAAAAATTGTCGATAGATATATGTGTATGTTCAAACACCCACTCCCGACTGCTCACGAGAAGCAGCCTTGCGTGGCCCGATCTGGTCGGCTGCGCTGGCTCACCACTCCGTTTCGTTCTTGTCCCGCCAGAACCGTCCGCTCGGCCCGTCGGGACGGAACCGCGCGAGCCAGACCGGGGTTTCGGCCCCTTTTTCAGGGGTTCGCGGCGCGCTGCCGTCGGTCATATCCGTCTGGACGTATCCTGGACACACCGAGTTCGCCAACAAGCCCCTATCGCTGTACTCGCCGTGGAGATAGCAGGTCAGTCCGTTGAGGCCCGTCTTGGAGATCCGGTAGGCCGCCATCCCGCCGGACTGCGGTTGGGTGATCGCGCCAAGGCCCGAGGAGACGTTGACCACGCGACCGCCCTGCCGCTCCAAGAGGTGGTCGAGTGCCTGCCTCGTCAGGTGGATCGGCCCGCGGAGATTGGTATCGAGTGTCCGGTCGACCGTCTCGGCTGCCATCTCATCCAGCGGCCCACGGCTATCCATCACCCCGGCGTTGTTGACGAGGATGTCCAACCGCCCCGTTTCGTCGGCGATCCGGTCGACGGCGGCTTCGCGCTGGGCGTCGACAGTCACGTCGAGTTCGATAGCCTGCCGGTCGGCGGCGGTGATGTCGGCGGTGTCGCGAGCTCCCGCGTAGACGGTCGCGCCGTGGTCGGTGAGGCGGTCGGCGATCCGTTTGCCGATTCCGCGTGTCGCGCCGGTCACAAGAGCCACCTGTCCGTCGAGACTGTCGTACAGTGAAACGTCCATAGCCGTTCTCAGGGACGCGTCGACAATAGATGTGTCACCGATACACGCGTCACCAGTTTACGCCAGTTTATTTCTGGGGCCAAAACTGAGTACCAAACGTTTTCCGTCTGCTTTGTGACCACCAATCATGGAGTCTGTTACTAATTCACAGGGTACGGACGCTATTCAGGCACTGTTCGACCGGCAGTTAGATATCGGACTCACACACGGTGCACAACTGGTCGTCTACGATGGCACCGAACGCGTCGTCGACCTCGCCGGTGGAACGACCGGACCGGACGGCGAGGCGACAACCCCCGAGACGAAACACCTCATCTGGTCGTGTACCAAGCCCTTCGCAGGTACGTGTCTCCACCAGCTCGCGGAGGATGGCCAACTCGCCTACGACGATCCCGTGGTCGACCACTGGCCGTCGTTCGCCCGCGGCGACGAGCGCAAGGAATCGGTGACCGTCCGCCACGTCCTCAGCCACCAGACCGGGATGCCGACAAGCGAGCTGGACGGCGATCCCTCGCAGTGGGGTGACTGGGAGGGCATCGTCGACACGATGGAAACCCAGTCGCTCGACGACGAGCCGGGCGCCACCGCGGCCTACCACACCATGAGCTACGGCTGGCTTGTCGGCGAACTCGTTCGGCGGGTCTCCGGCCAGCCGATCCAGGAGTACGCTGCGGAGAACGTCTTCGAGCCCCTCGGCCTCGACCAGACGAGCATCGGCGTCCGTGACGGCAACCCCGAAGCGGTCGCCGATGTGGCTGGCTTCGATGTGTTCGATCGGTGTGCAGACCCCGAGGAGGGACTGGCCGACCTCACACCGGCGGCGGCTGCCCAACTCGGCAACAGTCCGGGCGTTCTTCAAGCCGTGGTCCCCGCGGCAAACGGGATCAGCACTGCCCGCGACCTCGGCAAATTCTTCGCCGCGATGGCCAACGGCGGCGTACTCGATGGCACCCGGATTTTGGATTCGGAGACGGTCGAGGCGGCGACCGAACTCCAGATCGAGACCGACGACGACGGCACGCTCGGCCGTCCGATGCGGTATGCGATGGGCTACTGGCGCGGCGGCGCGGTGTCGGACCTGTTCGGAACCCTCTCGTCGCCCGAGACGTTCGGCCATGTCGGCCTCGGAAGCATCGTCGCGTGGGCCGATCCGACAGCCGATCTCGCCTTCGCCTACGTCTGCAACGGGGTTCGTGAGGAGTCCTACGAACACGCCGCCCGCGTCAACCAGCTCGCCGACGCAGTCTATCAGGTCTACGGCTAACCTGCGACACCTCCAGCTGTGAACCGTCTACTCAGAAGTTGTCGGCGAACTTATCGCGGCGGTTGATATCGATCTCGCTCAGACTTGATCCCTCACGCGTGGCTGCGAAGACGATCGCATCGGCGACTTCCTCCGGTTCGGTGGCCTCGTCTTCCTCGAAGACCTCGGCGAACGTCCGGCCGTCGGTGGCCTCGAACTCCGAGCGGACCTCCGAGGGGTTGACGACCGTGACGCCGATCCCGTCGTCGCCGACCTGCGCGGCGACGCTTTTAGCGAAGCCGCGAACCCACCATTTCGAGGCCGCATAGACCGGGTTGAACGACCGGGGGTACTGGCCGGCAAAACTCCCGAGAAAGATCAGGTGACCTTCGCGCTCGCGGATGTGCGGGATCGCCGCCCGCGTCATATAGAAGACGCCGTCGACGTTGGTCTCCTGGATAGCGTCGTACTGTTCGGTCGACAACTCTTCGACATCGCTTCCACGGGCGAGCCCGGCGTTGTTCACCAGGATGTCGATGCCGTCGAAGGCTTTGAGCGTCTCGGAGAGCAGCGCGTCGACAGCGTACTCCTTCCGGACGTCGGTCGGCACGGTCAGCGTCTCGACGCCGTAGTCGGCCTCGATTCCGTCGGCGACCGCGGCCAGCTCCGCCTCGCGTCGGGCTGCGAGCACGACGTTCGCCCCTGCCGCTGCGAGCCGCCGACAGGTCGCTGCACCGATTCCCGCGCTCGCACCGGTGACGACCGCCGTCTGTCCGTCGAGTGAGTCACTGAACATACAGGAACCCGTCGTCACCCGCTGTTTAAAAATGGTCGGCAGCGACCGTTCACGGAAGCCGGGGCGGTACGACTGGTCGAAACAGTGGATATTTACTATATCCGACTGTATGCGAGTCTATCACAGACTCTTCAGGCGGGAGCGGCCGGTCGCGGCTAACGCGTCGACGGCTTCTGATCGGTGCGGGTGGCACAGTCGGCATTCTCGGCGCTGGCGGGCTCTACGTTACCAGCGAGCTGGAGGGCGATTTCGGCGACTACACCGCACCCGACTCGGCTCCGGCGGTCACCACCCGCGGGCGGGTCGACCCTGAGTCGAGCGAAACGGCAAGCGCCGAAGTCGACGGCGAGTGGGCCTTCGACGACGCCGACGAGCTCTTCCTGTTCGTCCACGGCTTCGACACCGACGACACCACCGCCCGCGACCAGGCCGCCGCAATGGAGACGGGCCTCGAATCGCTCCGGGCCGCGCCGGTGGTCCCCTACAGCTGGGACTCGGATCTCGAGTGGGGACCCGCCAAAGAGATGGCCGACGCCAACGCCGAACCGCTGGCCGACTGGCTGGTCGACTGGGCCGACGAGGACGGCCGCCCGGTCCACGTCGTCGGCTACTCGCTGGGCGCACGGGTCACATGCAGGATGCTGTTCGCGCTGGCCATGCGTGGCCGCGGCGACGCCGTCACATCGGTATCGCTGCTCGGTGGGGCGGTCCCGAACGACAGTGTCGGGCGTGACACGCAGTACGGCGAGGCGATCCACACCCTTGATATTCCCGTGACGAACTTCCACAACGCCGACGACCGCGTGCTCGGCTGGATCTACCGGCTGTCGGATCGCACCCAGGCAGTCGGGCAGACGGGACTCGCCGATTCGGCCGACGCGCCGGCAGGCTACGAGGACGTCGACGTAACCGAGGGAGTGCCGGATCACTACTCGTACTTCCAGCCCGAGGAGGGCTGTCTCCCGCAGATCGTCGACCGACTGCCCTGACCTCTTTTATATAGCTCCCGTTTGGTCCGCAGTCGTGGCTATTCGTGGCTTTATCCGACGACCCGCCGACTAGCCACTCCATGAACGCCCAGCGCGGCGTCCTGCTGCTGTTGATCGCCGCCCTGCTGTTTCTCTCGTTTCGGCTGGTCGAGCCGTATTTTTCCTTTGTCATCGGGGCCGTACTGCTCGCCTACGTGCTCGCCCCGCTGCAGACGCGGCTCGAAGCCCGAGTTCGATCGACGACTGCTGCCGCACTGCTCGTCGTCGCAGCAACGCTGGCACTCCTGCTCCCGTTTGTCGCGCTTATCATCAGGGTCGCCGGTGAGGCAGTGACGATTGCACAGGATATCGCTGCCGACGACGTGGCGGCCCAACTCCAAGCACCGGAGGCGTGGCTCAACGAGCGGCTCGCTCGGAATATCAACCTCTCCTCGGAGATCGCGACTCGACTGGAAGGGCTCGCCGAGACAGTCCTCGGCACCGCCCCGGATCTGGTCGCCTCGCTGACTCACCTCACGATCGGCCTCGGACTCTCGGTCTTTCTCCTGTTCTACCTGCTCCGGGACGGCGACCGGCTGGTCGACTGGCTTCAGGCGATCACCCCGCTGCCCCAGGCAGTCCAGGAGACACTCTACGCCCGGATCGACAGCATGACACGGGCGGTCCTGCTCGGCCACGTCCTCGTCGCCATCATTCAGGGTGGGATTGCGGGGCTCGGACTACTAGTCGTCGGTATCTCCAACGTGCTGTTTTGGACGGTCATCATGATCCTGCTGGCGCTGCTCCCGTTCATTGGAGCGTTTCTGGTCTGGGGTCCGGCCGCCGTCTGGCTCCTCTCGACCGGTCAGACTCTTGCTGGCGTGTTTCTGTTCGTCTACGGAACGATCGTCGTCGGGGTCTCCGACGAGTATCTCCGCCCAGTGATCGTCGACAGGTATGCGAACATCAGCCCGGCGGTGATTGTCATCGGCGTCCTCGGCGGCCTCTCGGCGTTCGGCGTGATGGGGCTGTTCATCGGCCCGATCATCGTCGGCGCGCTCAAAGCCTCCCTCGAAGTGTTCGACGAACAGTACGATGCTCTTTAAAAAGAGCCGAGACTCGACTGGAGTTCGCGCTGTTGCCGCCCTTCTGTTACCTCGTAGCCGACCAGCTCCCGCAGGTCGACAGCGTAGGTCGACCCGCCGCGATCCAGTATCAACAGTCGGCCCTTCGTTCCCCGCACAGTGCCGGTCGCCATCGTCTCGTCGACCGGCTGGCTGTCCAGAGCGAGCCCGTAGTCGAAGGCGAAGGTCTCGCTTGGCTCGAACTCGGCAAGTAGGTCATTCCAGGCCGCGGTATCGACCGACTGGCCGAGTCCAGCGAGTTTCGTCGGAACCCGCACCCGATCCGGAATCTCCTCGGCGATCTCGGCCTCCAGGCGGCGGGCGATCCGGCCGTCGTCGACGGTCCGAATGTGGGCAGCCCGGTCGGCCCCCTGCTCGCGGAGCCGGGTGTCGAGTCGCCACTCCTTGGTGACACCGATCTTGAACTGGTCGGGCGCGAAGGCGGCCAGATAGACCGCGTGATCGTCGAAACAGTCCATCTCGTCTTTGAGACACGTCCCTGTACACCGGGCACAGACCCACGTATACTGGTGATCCGGGCAGTAGGGCGCAGTCGAGTTCTCACAGGCGATGTGGTTATCCTCGTGGACTGTCCCCGCGCAGTGTCGTCTGCCGAGGGTGTATTCGAGTTCGGCTCCGGGTTCAAGATCGCGGTAGCTGAGCCCCTCGCTGTCGCTCAGCAGTAGCCCGCTGTCGGCCGAATCGTAGCCCACGATCTGCACACGTTCCCTACACGGCGGGCGAATAAATCCGTGTCCATCCCCGTGGTAGTCGACACCTACGCTCGTTTTGCGGTTCCGTAGACGGTGACTACCCGGCCGGATGTTGGCCGTCGACTGCCTCCGGCCGGGTGAAGCCCGTCGACTGCCGCCCCCGACAGGTCTATCAAACTGGATTGCGACCCTCAGGGAAATGACGCACTCGACGTTTCTCGATCTCGTGCGGAAATCGCTGTCGGCGGAGACGGCCGCCGAGTTCGAATCTCGGATCGACGAGCAGGCCGAAGGGTTGCATGCGGCGATAGTCGACGGCGATCTCGATTCGCCCGATTTCGGTATCGGCATGGAACTCGAAGTGTACGCCACCGACGAGGAGGGGACGCTCACTCGGCTCCCGAAATCGGTGTTCGAGGCAGACTGCGAGAAGGAACTCGGCCTCCACAACGCCGAACTCAACACCTCGCCGGATCGGCTCACCGAGTCGGGTATCGAATCACAGGCCGACAAGCTCCGGGCGAGCGTCGCGTCGACACGGGAGGCCGCAGCCGCCGAGGACTGCGAGATCGTCCTGGATGCGATGTGGTCGGTGCCGCCCGCCGAGGGGACCCACGACTACTTCGGTGATGTCGACCGGGAGGATGGCGTTCTCATCGCAAACAACATGGCCCACTCCCCACGGTATAGCGCGATCGACACCGAAATCCTCGACGCATGCGGCGGCAGCGTCTCGCTGTCGGTTCCGGGGGCCGAGGTGTCGGTCCCGACGATCTTGGTCGAATCGCTCACGAGTTCGATCCAGCCACACCTCCAAGTTCCCGACACGGCGACGTTCCCAGAAGCCTACAACGCTGCCATCGCCACTCTCGGGCCGGTGCTCGCGCTCGCTACCAACTCCCCGCTGCTGCCGGTCGACTGCTACGACGTCGAGGACCCGAAGGCACTGCTTGATGCAACCCACCACGAGCTCAGGATCGACGTCTTCGAGCAGTCGATCAACGGGGCCTGGGAGAAAGTCCGGTTCCCCGACAAACTCGACGATACGACCGATGTCGTCGACTTCCTCGGTGACGATCAGACGGTCGCCCCCTTCCTCCGGGAGTGGATCGCCGACGGGCCGCGAGAGACGTTCGCCGACGACTACTGGGAACTCGACCACAAGCGAGGGACCTACTGGCGATGGCTCCGGGCGGTGACGGGCGGCCAGCCGGTCGGCGACGGCGACGAGCGGTCGCTCCGTATCGAGTATCGCCCGATCCCAACCCAGCCGACCGTCGACGACATCGTCGGCCTCCAGTGTCTCGTGACGGGACTCGTCCGCGGACTTCTCGTGACTGACCACCCCGCCAAAACGCTCGACCAGTCGACCGCCGAAACGGCCTTTTATAATGCCGTGAGAGAGGGGATCGACGCGGAGTTGGCATGGATTACCGCCGACGGCGAGGAGACCAGCGACTCGTCGACGATTTATAACGAGATCTTCGAGATTGCCCGCCGTGGCCTCGACGAACAGGGTGTGAGCGAGTCGACGATCGAGCGGTATCTCGGCCCGATTGAGGCGCGGTGGGAACAGCGACGCACGCCCAGCGGGTGGAAACTCGATCAGGTTCGGTCCTCGCTCGCGGGCGGGGCGTCGTTCCCCGAGGCTGTCCGCGAGATGCAGCAGACCTACGCTACGTTGTCGGCTACGGGGCAGCCATTCGCCGAGTGGGACGAGGCGGCCGTTCAGTCGCAGTAGGCGGCGGCTACTGCGATCGATCACTCAATGAGATTCCGGTAGTCAGTGCCTTAGACGTCGACCGGGGGCGTATCGAAGGCCCCTTCATCGGCCTCGCGGTCGTAGGTTTCGATCGCGGCCCGAATCAGTTGGAAGACGCCCTCCTTGTCCCAGCGGGCCGTGTTGATCTGGAGGTCGTAGAACTCCCGGTCGTCGACGTCGATATCGTAGTACGACTGGTAGCGACCGGCCTCGCTGACCTCACGGACCCGCATTTCGGCTTCGGTCTCGATCCGGCCGTCGATCCGTTCGAGCCGAACTGATTCGGGCGCATCGAGCCAGAGCCGCAGATCCGCGTGCTCACCCGCAAGCCAGCCCGCCAAGCGCGATTCGAGAATAAATGGCTTGTCGGCTTGGCCCCATTTTTCGGCGATCGACTGGAGCCGTTCGTCGAGCGCGCGGTCGATCGAATCCGACGTGTCGGCCTCGGCGATCTGTTGGTTGAGGCTAATGTCGTTCTCCTCTGCGAGCTCTCGAAAAATGTCGCCGCCGGACACGTAGGGGCAGTCCATCGCCGCCGCCAGTCGGTTACACAGCGTCGTCGCCCCACAGCCCGGCGGCCCCGAGACCGTAATCAGTAGATCGGTGTCGATCCTCGTCTCGGCCACATCACTCGCGGTCAGGTGGGATGTCTCATTATTGGTCATGTGGGTTGACTCTCTGATTTGTGTGAACGACTGTTATGTTCATCGGTTCGGGCCGGTCGTGCCGGTGTCTCCGACCGGTGGTAGTGTTCAGATATAGTGATATCCAACAACACAAAAAGAGCTAATCGCGTTTCCGTCCCACCTGAACACCGCCCATTAGCGATGCGAAACAATATACCGGGCGGGAAGCAATGCGGCCCTATGAGAGGGATGGTCTCGTGAGAGTCCTCATTGTGGGCGCGGGACAGGTCGGCGAAAGCATCGCCGCGGACCTGGCCGGGAGCCACGACGTAACCGTCGTCGACGCGCGGCAGGATCGGGCCGAAGAACTCGCGTTTTCGTATGACGTGCTGACAGTCGCCGGTGACGGCACCGAAACGAGCGTGCTCGAAGAGGCTGGGATCGAAGACGCCGATATGGTGATCGCCAGCACCGACGACGACGAGACCAACATCGTCGTCTGTTCGACCGCCGCCGCACTCGGCGAGGCGTTCACCATCGCCCGGATCAAACAGACCAAGTATCTCGACACCTGGGAGCGCTCCGAGCGCGCTTTCGGCGTCGACTACATGGTCTGTACGAACCTACTGACCGCCCAGTCGATCGTCCGCGTGGTCGGCCTCCCCGCCGCCGTCGACGTCGACCCCTTCGCCGGCGGCCGGGTCCAGATGGCCGAGTTCGAGATCAGCGACCAGTGTCCGGTCGCCAACCAGACGATCCAGGAGGCCGACCGCTACGACTCGCTGACGTTCGCGGCGCTGATCCGGGACGACGACGTTGTCGTCCCCGACGGGTCGACCGTCATCGAGGCTGGCGACCGGGTGGTCGTCATCGGGAGCCCCCAGAGCGTCCACAACTTCGCCGACGGGCTGGCCCCGGATCATTCGACCGGCAGCGACGAGGAGGTCGCCATCATCGGCGGCAGCGAGATCGGCTACCACGTCGCCCGCCTGCTCGGCGACCGTGGCTTCCGCCCGCGGCTGATCGAACAGGACCCCGGTCGGGCCCGCGAACTCGCCGAGGAACTCCCGAAGTCGACCGTCCTTGAATCGGATGCGACCGACATCGAGTTCCTGGAACGTGAACACATCGGCGACGCCGACATCGTCGTCGCCGCACTCGAAAGCGATGAAAAAAACCTCCTGGTGTCGCTTCTGGCCCAGCGGCTCGGGGCCGACCGCACCGTCGCCATCATCGACACCCCCTCCTACGTCGAGTTGTTCGAGACGGTCGGCATCGACGTGGCAATCAACCCCCGGGTCGTCGTCGCCGAGCAGATCACCCAACTCACCCAGTCCAGCAAGGCCGAAAACGTCGCACTCATCGAGACCGACAAGGCCGAAGTCATCGAGGTCGAGATCGACGACGACAGCATCCTGGCTGGTCGACCGATCCAGGAGTCGGCGGCTGACCTCCCCGACGGCGTCGTCATCGGTGCGGTCACGCGGAAAAACACGTTCGTCACGCCGCGGGGAGACACGGAGATCCATCCCGGCGATCACGTCGTGCTCTTCGTCGACGCCGACGCTATCGAGGAAACAACCGCCAAACTCTGAATCAGTAAACTGCTACTCTTCGACCGCGCTGGCGGCCCGGATGATCGTCTCCTCGCCGAACTTCGGACCGATGAGCTGCAAGCCGACCGGAAGCCCCGCAACGTCGCCCGCCGGAACCGAGATTGCTGGGAGATTGGCGAGATTCACTGGCACCGTATTCGCGTCCATCAGATACAGTTGCAGGGGATCGTCCAGACTCTCGCCGAGGGCGGGCGGTGTGACGGGCATCGTCGGCGACGCGAGGACATCGACGTCCTGGAAGGCCTCGTCGAAATCCTGTTTGACCCATGCACGGGCGTCCTGAGCCTTTTTATAGTATTTGTCGTGGTAGCCCGCTGACAGCGCGTAGGTCCCCAAGAGGATTCGACGTTTGACCTCGGGACCAAAGCCTTCCTCACGGACCGCCGCGAAGGCGTCGTTCCAGTTGCCCTCGCGGTCGCCCTCCGGACCGCAGCGGACGCCGTCGAACCGCGCGAGGTTCGAGGAGGCCTCCGACATCGCGATCACGTAGTAGGCCTGCACCGCGTGTTCCAGCGAGTCCAGCGAGACTTCGGTGATCTCCGCGCCCTGGGCTTCGAGTTCGTCTAGTGACTCCTGGAACGTCTCGACGACATCGTCGTCGGCTCCCTCGATGAGATCGGTGATTACGCCGACGGTGAGCCCGTCGACATCGCCGTCTGCGGCCGCGGCATAATCGGAGCCCGCGCCGCCGTCGTTGGTCGTCGCGTCGTGGTCGTCGGGGCCCGCAATCACATCGAGCAGGAGCGCAGCATCCTCGACGGTGGTGGCCAGCGGGCCGACCTGTTCGAGACTGTTGGCGTAGGCGACGATCCCGTATCGCGAGACGAGTCCGTAGGTGGGTTTGATGCCGACGACACCACAGAAGGCCGCCGGGTTGCGGACCGAGCCACCTGTATCGGTTCCGAGCGCGAGATCGGCCTCTCCAGCGGCGACGGCGGCCGCCGAGCCGCCGGAGGAGCCGCCAGGGACGTGGTCGGTGTCGACCGGGTTTTCGACGGGGCCGAACGCCGAGGTTTCGGTCGTCCCGCCCATCCCGAACTCGTCCATGTTTGTCTTGCCGTTGAGGGTGCCGCCCGCCTCCAGGACCCGGTCGACCACAGTCGCGTTGTACGGCGGGACGTAGTCGGCGAGCATCGCCGAGCCGCAGGTCGTTCTAACTCCCTCGGTCGAGATGTTGTCTTTGATGGCGACCGTCTTGTCGGCGAGTGGGCCTTCGCTTTCGCCTTCGACCGTCGACTCGGTAATGAAGGCGTTGTGGGTGTCGTCGGTCGGGCCGTTGTGCGCGTCGTCGGTGGGGCTGCTGTGGTCGCTGCTCATGAGACGGTGGGTCCCTTAAAGAAGCCGTCCTCGGTTTCGGGGGCGTTCCGGAGGGCTTCGTCCTGTGTGAGCCCGTCGTGGACCTCGTCGCTCCGCATCACGTTGACGAGGTCGGGCTCGGATTCTATTTCGGGCACCTCATCGAGGGCCTCGAAGTAGTCCAGGATGTCGGCGAACTGCTCGCTGAACTCCGCCAGTTCCTCATCGTCGAGATCAACCCGTGCGAGGTCGGCGACGTGCCGTACCTCCTCTGGGTCGACGGGCGAATCGCTCATATCTATCCCGAACCCCGGCCCGTGAGTAAGGGTTTCGGTCCCTATCGCGACGCTCAATGCACCAGTAGTCCGCCACAGAACGGGACTCGATACACGTCGATAGGGGTTGTCTCGCTGGCTCGTGTGTCGGGAGTCGGCGTCGACAGTCGACCACGAACGCCGTCGATTTCGGTGGTCGAAATCGGGTCGATCTACTGTTTCGATATGATGTTTCTCCGTGATTTGTGTACTGATACCATTCTGACCGATCGGACACAACAGTCAAAAGCGAACTACCTTAGCCGAACGTAAAACCGCCCGCAGTAATGGGGGGGTATTGTTAATGATCTATACCCCGCCGCAGTCGTGCTATTTTCTGAGATTCTTCGGATGATTTTTTAAGATACTATTAAGTTGATTCAGTGCCTGATTACTGATGCAGAACAACCTGTGGGGGAGACGTATCTGTCCCACGACTAATCAAATCATGACTGATAACGTCCGTACGTTTACCGACGAGCACACCCGGCAGCGCGACCGGTCGACCAAGGAGTCGACCGGGTCCGAAGAGACGGTTCGCTGTCCGGAATGTGAGGGTCACCTCACGACAGACACCGAGCACGGTGAGACGGTGTGTGCAGACTGTGGGCTCGTCGTCGAGGAGGACGAGATAGATCACGGCCCCGAGTGGCGTGCCTTCGACAGCAACGAGAAGGACAACAAGTCCCGTGTCGGCGCGCCGACGACCAACATGATGCACGACAAGGGCCTGAGTACGAACATCGGCTGGCAGGACCGGGATGCCTACGGCAAGTCCCTGTCCTCGCGGCAGCGACAGAAGATGCAGCGGCTCCGCACCTGGAACGAGCGGTTCCGCACGAGGGATTCGAAAGAGCGCAACCTCAAGCAGGCCCTCGGCGAGATCGACCGCATGGCCTCGGCGCTGGGCCTGCCGGACAACGTCCGGGAGACCGCCTCGGTCATCTACCGCCGAGCACTCGACGAGGATCTGCTGCCGGGGCGCTCCATCGAGGGTGTCTCGACGGCATCGCTGTACGCGGCGGCCCGGCAGGCAGGCACCCCGCGGAGTCTCGACGAAGTGACGAGTGTCTCGCGGGTCGACAAAGACGAGATCGCCCGTACCTACCGGTATATCGCCCGCGAGCTCTCCTTAGAGATCAAGCCAGCCGACCCCGAGCAGTACGTCCCGCGGTTCGCCTCGGATCTCGAACTGAGCGACGAAGCCGAACGCCGGGCGCGAGAGCTGTTGTCGACCGCCAAAGCCCAGGGCGTCCACAGCGGCAAATCGCCGGTCGGCCTCGCCGCTGCTGGCGTGTATGCCGCCTCACTGCTGACCAACCAGAAGGTCACCCAGAGTCAGGTCAGTGAGGTTGCCAACATCTCAGAAGTGACGATCCGCAACCGCTACCACGAACTGCTCGAAGCCGACCAGCAGACGCAGTCAGTCGCCTAACGCGGTTTTCGTTTCTGTTAGTTCGTCGGCCCGCCCGATACAGCGAAGACCGTCTCGAAGCCGTCGAGCGGCGACTCCGGGGGTTCCCGCTCGGAGAACTCCGCTTCGAGGAAGCCGACCTGCACGAACACGTCCTGTCCCAGTCGGTCGGTTAGCTCGTCATCAAACCGCTGGGCGATATCCGGCGGCGTCGGAAAGTCCCGGGGAATCCCGACCAGCACGTTTACTTCGGGTTCGTTGCCGAGCAGCACGTCGACCGGTTCGTAGTCGACGGTCACATCGACCAATTCGACACCCTCGATGTCGGCCTCGTCGAAGGCCGCCTGCAGTTCGGCCTGCGTCTGCTGTTCGAACGTCTGGGTGTGGTAGGTCGCCACGGTCACCGTGGCGAGCACAAGCGACAACACCGCGATGGCGGTGGCGATGACTACGACGCGGGAGACGACTGCCCGCCTGATCGACTCGACGTCGAGGGTGTCGATTGGCCGGAACCCCGCGGCATAAAACAGGACGAGCGCCGAGAGGTTGATCGCAAGGAGGTTGATAATCACGAGGACGCCGGCGGCGATAGCTGCCCCCGGCAAACCGAAGGCAATCCCGAGTCCTGCGGTCGCGGCGGGCGGAATGAGCGCGACCGCGATGGCGACGCCGACGAGCGTCGACCCCGAGCCGCGCATGATGCTGATCGCGCCTGCTAGCCCCGAGCCGAGGGCGAGAAACAGCGACAGGAAGTTCGGGTTCGTCCGCTCGGTGATCTGCGGGATCGAGAGGATGTCGAGATCCGGCGGGATCAGGATCGTCAGTTGGAGCAGCCACCCCATGATCGCCGCCGTCAGCACGGCAGCCACCAGTCCGGCGACTTGGAGCCGCACGCCGCGTGATGTCATGGGCTTGTCACCGAGGACCGCCCCAACGCTTGCCGAAATGGCCGGGCCCATCAGCGGGGCGACCACCATCGCACCGATGATCGTCGCCGCCGAATCCAACAAGAGGCCTGTTGTGGCAATGATCGTACTCAAAACGAGAAACGCAAAGAACGTCGAATTGGCTGGCGCGAGCTCTTCGGCCCGTGCGGCTAGCTCTTCGCGAGCGATGCGGAGGCCGGGGAAGCGTTCGACCAGCGCCGCAAGCCGCTGGGAGACGACCGTCTCGGTCGGCAGGACGATGGTGTAGGCGTCCTCGCGGATACCGACCTCGCTCAGCCGGTCAAGAATCGTCTCAACGCCGCTCGGCGGGACGGGAAACTGGACCATCGCTTCGAAATCACCTCGTCCGACTTCGTCAAACAGCGCGTAGTCGACTCCCTGTTCGTCGAGCGATTCGATGACGTGCGCTCGTGTTCCCTCCGGAACGAGTACTTGAACGAGACGCATACGAAACGTACGCCGTCAACCAGCATAATGTAGCAATTCCGGCGATCAGGACGGTTTTAGCTGCTTTTTGAAATGCCAGTCGACTCAGAATACTCCCGGACGAAGATCTCGATAATGAGTTTGGTCACGCCGAGGATGATGGGTCCGACGAAAAGGCCGACAAACCCGAACAGCGCGATCCCGCCGAAGATGCCGAGAATCGTCAGCACGGGGCTGAGTTGCGCGCCGCGTCGCATCACCATCGGCCGGAGGATGTTGTCGACCGTACTGATGACGACTGCGCCGAAAACGGCCAATGCGACCGCGGCGACTGGTTGACCGACGATGAGGAAATAGATCGTGGCCGGAAGCCAGATGATTGAGGCCCCGACGAGCGGCAACAAGGCCGCGACGAACGTCACGACCGTCCAGAAGACGACGTTCTGAATCCCGAGGATCATGAACGCGACCCCGAGCAGGACCGCCTGCACTCCGGCGACAGCCACCGTCCCGACAAGCGAGTTGTAGAGCAACAGACTGGTCTCGTCGAACAGTTCCTCGCGGATCTCGGGATCGAGCGGCAGCACAGTACGGAGCCACGCCAGCGCCCGGTCGCTATCCTTGAGCAGATAGTAGACGACGAAGAACATGACCGTGATCCCGATGAAGAGTTCGGGAAGTCCACCAACGATGCTGAAGACGTTGCCGACCACGCCCTGTGCACCTGACGTGATTGCTCCCGACAGCGTTTCCTGAAGCGCTGTTACGTCGACCGTTATCCCGAAGCGGGCGGCGAGTATATCATCGACCTCCGTGATGATCGAGGGATCGAACCCCGAGAACAGTCGACGCGTCTGGTTGGCGGCGACACCGAGGACCACGAGAACCGGGAGCACGATAGCGAACAGGCCGATGGTGATCGAAATCCCCGCCGCGAGGCTGGGCGGGAGTCGCTGCGACAGTCGACGATCCAACGGCGTGAGCACGTAGGCGAGGACCATCGCAACGAGAATCCAGTTGAGAAATGGGAGGACGATCAGTGTCGAGATCACTCCGGCAAGCAGCCCGACGACGAGCAGGAACCGCCGCGAACGAGTCGCGTCAGTACTCATTGTACGGTGGCGTGATTCTGCTTAGTAAACCGTGGTCGATTCGGCGATGGTCGACACTGTAGTGTCATCGGGATGACGTTGCGCGTCGAGCGATAAGGGGGTAGTTGGCGACTGAGTCGACAGTCAATCGATAAAATAGAAGACCGAAAGGGTAGCAATGGAACAAAAAACAGGATGATGGCGAGTGGGACTCAGGCCCGGGTACCCACTGCTTCGGGGGCACCCCGGCGGCCCTTCAGCCACGAGCCGATTGCGCCACCGAGCGCGCCGGGGATGGCGTGGAAGACGAGCATGAGGGCACCGAAGCCGAGGATGCCGATCGACAGGACTACCCCACCGAACAGGAGGGTCGTGAACGCGGCGACGACCAGCAGGACGAGTGACCCGAAGACGGTCGCGAGACCGCCGTGGATCGCACCCGAACCGATCCTGCCACCGGCGATGTATCCGGCGGCGAGACCACCGAGGATGCCGATTACTCCCCAGTAGCCGAGAACGCCGACAGTCTCCGATCCGGCGTACAGGAGTCCGCTAATGACTCCGAGAGCGAGCGTTACAACGAACCCAGTTACTACGGCCGACCAGTTAATATTCATTATCAATAGTGTACTACGGTGTCAGCGGTATTAACTGTCGTCTCACGGTCGACGGAGAGTCCCGAGAACGGAACTCAGCCCAGCAGATTGCTGAGCGAGAGGCCAATAAAAAAGACGATCACGACTTCGTTGACGACCCACGAATTTGTTTCCATCCAGTTGCGGGCCTTTGGGAGCGCCGCTTCCGCACGCTCGCCGAAGGCCAGCAGGACGAGCGCCGGTGTGCCGAGCACCAGCAGCGTGGCGAAGACGAAGGAAAGGGCGTCGACCCACTGGCTCCCAGTAGCGGCGAGGTAGGAGCCGACGGCGACCGAGGTGAGGAGGTTGGTCGGAAAAAAGCCGAGGAGGAGAAAGCCGAGTCGGAACGAAAACTGCGGGGTAGCAGTGCCGAGTTTGCCCATCCACGTGGGCGGCTCTGCGGTCGCTCTCGTTCGGTAGGTGTAGATCATCGCAACCAGCAGCACGACGAGGATGATCGCACTGAAGGTCGTGTTCGATGTACCCTGCCCGACTGCGCCGATGCCGAGGACGTAGGCGACCGTGACGACGAACGTGATAGAGAGGCCAGCTCCAGCGACGAACGCCGCGGAGTTGCGCCGCCACTCGTCGCTTGTCGACAGGAAGATCGCACTCAGGATCTGTGGCCCGGCGACCATCACAAACACTAGCGGCAGGACTTCGAGCAGGCTCGGGGCGATAGGCGTATCCTGCACGTATCGGGTAGTAAACCTTTGTCAGGCTCACGATTCGGTCCGAACAGAATACCGAGGCAGACACTCACAACCGCCCTGAAAAAACCACTACTCACAGCCCGTGGTATCCTCAGGCGGAGACTTGATATGAAGAAACTCATCGTCCTCGCATTCGACACCGAAGACGGCGCGCTCGAAGTCCGTGACAAGCTCTTCGAGCTACAGAAACAGGAACTGATCACGATGGAAGACGCTGCCGTGGTGGTCCGCAACGAGCAGGGCAAAACCGACGTCAAACAGGCCCAGAGCTTGGTCGGGTCGGGTGCCCTCGGCGGAGCGTTCTGGGGGATGCTGATCGGCCTGATCTTCCTCGCCCCAGTGTTGGGGATGGCTGTCGGCGCGGTGTCAGGAGCCCTCGGCGGGAAGTTCGCCGACATCGGGATCGACGACGACTTTATCAAAAAAGTCGGCGAGGAGATCGACCCCGGCGAGTCCGCGCTGTTCATGCTCGTGAGCGACGCCCAGACTGATCGTGTCATCGAGGAGCTCGAACCCTACGATCCGAAGCTCCTGGAGACGAACCTCTCGACCGAAGACGAGGAGAAACTCCGCGAGGAGTTCGCTGCCGATCACCTGCGCGCCTAATCGCGTCGCCGCCGACAAACAGATTTGAATACCGACCGGTCGTTTGCCCATCGTATGGAGACGACCCGCCATTTTACGTCGACCATTTATATCGTCAACGAGGGCGCGACGGCCCTCCACCACCACGACCGCCTCGGCATTCGGATTCCGCCGGGCGGCCACGTCGACCGCGATGAACTCCCTCACGAAGCCGGCATCCGCGAGGTCCAGGAGGAAACCGGTCTCGACCCACGACTGCTCCGGGAGACCGCAGCCATCGACGCCCCGGCTGGCGAGGTGCTGCCACAGCCAGCCCATATGATGCTCTACGACATCGATGTCTATCCTAACGGGGAGGTCGGCCACCAGCACATCGACCACGTCTATTTTGCGGCGGTCGACAGCCGCGCCATCGACCCTGGCGACGGCGAGGCCGACGCTGCGGTCTGGGAGTGGTACACTGCCGAGGAACTGCGGGCCAGTGAGATCGACGCCGATACGGTCGACATCGGCTGTGAGGCGATCGCAGCAGTCGCGGACGCGGAGTAATAACCAGTCGACCGATCGTCAGTTGATATCGGATGCAGCGGTGGGGTTGGGCATGGTCGGTCCACGGAGATAGGCCACGACCGCGGCCACGAGACCGACGACCACGGCGACGCCGATACTGAGGACGATCCCGATGCCGAGGGCGCCAAGGCCGACGACAGCGAGGAGGAAGGCGACCCCGAAGCCAGCCATCCCGCTGGCGAGGCGGTGCAGCCGCGGGTCGGCTCCGCTGCTCAGTCCGAACGCCACCGCTGCCGCTACGGCCGCACCGGCGACGATCCCCGCGGGGAGGCCGACGAACAGCGAGAACTCGATCCATGCACTGGCGAGTTCGGTGACGGCCACGCCAACCGCGAGGAAGACTGCGAGACCGGCTGCAAGCGGGTAAACGAGTGATTTGACGGACATTGCTTCTCAGTACTACTATCGCATCGCAGGAAAATATAGACAGCGTCCGTTTCTCATGCCAGGAGAACCCGACTCCCGAGCCCGCTGTCTGAACGGCATCGGCCGCGAAGCTAGCCGGACGCAATTCTTGCTCAAATATCTATATACGGTTCGCTGGAGCGTCCCGTGGCGTCGTCGCTCTCGGCCGACTCGGAGTAGCCATTATAAAAATACCAACGCTTAGTCAGCGTTGCTGAACTGCAATCCGCCCTCGTGGCGCGCCGTTAGCTCCGATCCATCCCGGCGGGAGTCGATGATCGTCTCACAGTTCGGACACTCGTAGTCGACCGAGCTCGTGTTGAGATGGATGACCCACTCGCCGTTGATTCGGCTGGCAAATCCGCAGTTCGGACAGTAGAGCATCGCCTTCGGGGACCGCTGAGAGAAGACTGTCGTAGAATTCATTCTCGCTTTTAAGTGTCGGATAGGGATAAGGGTATGCCTTCGAATCTTATATAATTGATATATAAATGACGCCACATCGGGATGGAGGTAAGGGAGGTCCGACGCTTCGGGTGGCTACTCGACGTTAGGGAAGTTTGAGGTAGTCGGTGCCGCCCTGTTGGACACGGACGACCTCGGCGACGCCGGACTGGACGATTGTCACGCCGTCAACGACCGCCTCGGGGTCGTGGCCGAACCGCGACAGTGAGTTCGCGCAGGCGGCGACCGTGGCACCCGCCTCGACCATCTTTCGGATCTTGAAGGCGTCGGGCGACGACTCTAACAGGAACTGGACGCCCGGCCCCGTGATGACGACTTCGAGGGCCTCCGGCGGAGTCGGCACCGACTCGTCGCCGACGAGGTTCTGGAGGTTTCGTAATGCCGTCTGCCACCCGCTTATTTCATCGGCCGAGATATGGACGACGGTCCCCTGCTGTGTACTCATAGGCCCATCTCTCCCTCCGGTCGAAAATATCCTGTGGATGACGTTACGACTCAGAAACCAGCGACCGAATATACTGGCCGACGTGGTCGTCCATCCGTCGTTTATATCCGGCCTGCCGTGCCAGCCGGTCGAGTTCCCGACTCACGTAGCTGCCGTACTGGACGGCCTTCTTATCGGTTGCGGCCACCGACTCGGGCAGCACGCCCTCCTGGCGTGCGAACGCTCGAAGCGCGATTTTGCGCTCGTCGCCGCTCGCCAGTCGCTTGCCGGGCAGTCGCAAGGCAGCGTCGACGACCCGATCCTGGAGGAACGGCGTCACTGGCTCGACGCCCACGGCCTCCAGACCACAGACGTCGCGTTCGAGCTGGCCGGGCAGCGAATCGATCGTTTCCCGAACCGCGCCGCGGACGGTGTCGGCCGCGACGCGGTGGTCGTCGCTCGGGTCGACGACCTTCGAGTAGCCGCCGAACAGTTCGTCCGCGCCCTGGCCGAGCGCGAGGCGGTCGTAGCCGTCTTCGACTGCGCGTTCGGCCACAAGCAGGAGCGGCAGCGCGATCGAGACGTCCATCGGGTTCGTCCGGTTGATGGCCTCGGCGACACGCGGGACGGCCTCCTGGAGCGTCGCGTGGTCGAGTTCGATCACCTGCAGGTCCGCCGTGCGGTCCATCGCATCGGCCGCCTCGCGTGCGGTAGCGATATCGTGGCTTCCTTCGAAGCCGATGACGTACAACGGCGCGTCGGGGAGCCCGGCAGCAACGAGTGCGGAATCGACACCCCCTGAAAAGGCGACTGCGGTGTCGGTCGGCTGGTCGGCTCTGTCGAGCCCCAACGCGCCGGTGAGTGCCTCGGTGACGGCCGCTTGGGCCGTCTCGCATGCCTCGACCGCTGGCTCGGGCAGTTCGAGCCGCTGGCTGTCGCCTTCGATTGTCCGCACGGCACCCGGTGGAACCACTGCTGGCGTCTCCAGTTCGGTCGGTGCGAACGCCCACGCATCCTCGGCGACCGGATCAACAGCGTCGGCCTCGGTATAAACCGGCTGCCGACCCAACACGTCGCGGACGATCCCTCCGTCGACCACACCACCGAACCCACCCATGTCGCTTGGGCCACGGCCGCTGGCACCCGGCAGGGGATCGGCGTCGTCGAGGGCGGCTCGAACCACTGACGGACTCGCACCGCGGAGCGTCTCAGTCATTTAAAAAACTCCGAGACTGCGCGCTGCACGCGTCGTTTCGCGCCGCCGCCGAACTGCCGGAGGCTGACGCGCCACGGGGTTCGTTGGCCGATCACGCTGGTGCGGCCGTGACGGATCGCCTCCAGGATCGCCTCGGGAGTTCGGTCGTCCGCGCCGACCTCGGTGATCGCCTGGCCGACCAGCTCCGAGATGTGGGCGTCGCTCCCGGCGGTCATCGGCAGCCCGCGTTCGATGGCGAACCGCTCGGCCTGTCGGTTCGACCGTCCGGTGAAGAGTCTTGAGTTGTACACCTCGATGGCGTCGGCACTCGCCAGTTGGTCCTCGGTCACATGCGGTGCGACACCGTGGCGCGACTTCTGGAAGGGGTGGGGAATCACGGCGATACCGCCCTGGTCGTGGATCCGTTCGAGCGTCTCGTCGTAGCCGAGGCCGGGCGGAATCAGCTCCTCGATGCCGAAGGCGAGAATGTGGCCCGCGGCACTGGAGACCTCCATCCCGACGATGCCGATCAGGCCGTGATCGGCGGCCTGCTCGGCGGCCTCGATCGAGGCGTCGATCTCGTCGTGGTCGGTGACTGCGAGGGCGTCGAGTCCCACCGCCGCCGCCTGCTCTACGAGCAGGTCGACCGGATCGCGGCCGTCATGGGAGAGCGCCGAATGTGAGTGGAGCTCGACCGTTAACACGGTCGACTCCTATGAGAGGGCAGTAATAAAGGCTCTCAGTCATGGCCGGGGTCGGGCGACTCCCGGAAGCTCGGTGCGACGATGAGGATCGTTACGAGCGCGGCGAAGACGACCGCCCCGCCGTAGATGACCGGCAGCGGGTCACCGGCAGCCAGCCCGTGTTGGATTTCGGATGCGATAGCGACTGCGCCGACTAGCGCGAGGGCGATTCCCGCGCCACCCCACTTGGTGTACTCGTTCATATCCGAACGTATACGGGGTGTGTTCCAAAGAGCTATCGGATCTCCCCCGGTTTGTTCAGCCGACCGGCTGATGCACGTTTCTGCACATGGAAAGAGATTAAGCCGGTGATTCTGAACAGGGAACTGAATGAGTCTCCCAGAGTCCGACCACCAGCTCATCGTTTCCGAGCTGGGCCGTGAACCCACCCCTGCAGAGTCGACGCTGTTCGAAAACCTCTGGAGCGAGCACTGTGCGTACCGATCATCCCGACCGCTGCTCTCGGCGTTCGACAGCGAAGGCCAGCAGGTTGTTATCGGGCCGGGTGACGACGCGGCGGTCGTCGCCGTCCCCGAACCCGAGGCGGCCGACACGCCCGCCGACGACCGCGAGACCGACGACTACTCGGATACCTACATCACCCTCGGCATCGAGAGCCACAACCACCCGAGCTACGTCGACCCCTACGACGGCGCGGCCACCGGTGTCGGCGGCATCGTCCGCGATACGATGTCGATGGGAGCCTACCCCATCGCACTCGCCGACAGCCTCTATTTCGGCTCCTTCGACCGCGAACATTCCCAGTATCTCTTTGAGGGCGTCGTCGAAGGCATCTCCAACTACGGCAACTCGATCGGTGTCCCCACCGTGACGGGCAGCGTCGACTTCCACGAGAACTACGTCGGCAATCCCCTCGTGAACGTCGCCTGTATGGGCCTGACCAACGAGGAGCGACTTGTCACCGCCGAAGCCCAGAAGGCGGGCAACAAACTCGTCCTCGTGGGCAACGGCACCGGCCGCGACGGGCTCGGTGGGGCCTCCTTCGCCAGCGAGGATCTGGCCGAGGACGCCGAAACCGAGGACCGACCCGCCGTGCAGGTCGGCGACCCATACACCGAGAAACTCCTGATCGAGGCCAACGAGACGCTGGTCGACGAGAACCTGATCCAGTCGGCCCGCGACCTCGGCGCGGCCGGTCTCGGCGGGGCCTCGTCCGAGTTGGTCGCCAAAGGTGGCTTCGGCGCGGAGATCAACCTCAACGACGTCCACCAGCGCGAACCGAACATGAACGCCCTCGAAATCCTGCTCGCCGAGTCCCAAGAGCGGATGTGTTACGAGGTGGCTCCTGACGACGTCGACCGGGTCGCCGAGATCGCCGAGCGGTTCGACCTCGGCTGCTCGGTGATCGGCGAGGTCCGAGAGGGGAACTACGTCTGCACGTTCGACGGCGAAGTCGTCGTCGACGTCGACCCCGAATTCCTCGCCGAGGGTGCGCCGATGAACGACCTCGATGCGGTCGAACCCGAGGCGGCCGAACGTGATCTGCCCGCGGTCGACCTCGAAGACGCGATCAACGCGGTCGTTGCCAGTCCGAACACGGCCTCGAAACGCTGGGTTTACCGCCAGTACGACCACGAGGTCGGCGTCCGCACGGCCCTCAAACCGGGCGACGACGCGGCGATCATGGCCATCCGAGAGACCAGCGGCGACGCCACCGACACGACTGGCGCAGGGACCGGCCTCGCCTTCTCGTCGGGAGCCAACCCCAACTGGACGACCGCCGACCCATATAAGGGAGCGCAGGCGGTCGCCCTCGAAAACGCGACCAACATCGCGGCGAAGGGTGCGCTGCCGCTGACGGCGGTCGACTGTCTCAACGGCGGTAACCCCGAGAAGCCCGAGGTGTACGGCGGCTTCAAGGCGATCGTCGACGGCCTCGCGGAGATGTGTGCCGACCTGTCGACACCGGTGGTCGGCGGCAACGTCTCCTTGTATAACGACTCGAACACGGGTCCGATTCCGCCGACGCCGACGCTGGCGATGGTCGGCTCGAAGGCGGGGTACGACGCCCCACCAGCCGCGCTCTCCGGCGAGGGCGACCTGCTGGTCGTCGGACGGGCGGGCGACGCACTCGGTGGCTCGGAACTCCTCGCCCACGCTGGCGGCTCCGACGTCTTCCCGGAACTCCCCGACAACGCCAGCGAGGTCGTCGAGACGATCGCAGCAGTCGCCAACAAGGAGTCGACGCTGGCGAGCCACGACGTGAGCCACGGCGGGTTGGCGGTCACGCTGGCCGAACTGATTACTGCGGAGGCGGGTGCCGATGTGGCGGTCGACAGCGTGGTCGACCTCTTCGACGAGACGCCCGGCCGAGTCGTCGTCGAGACGACCGACGCCGAGGCGGTCCAGGAGGCCTTCGATGGCGTCGCGCCGGTCGAATCGCTCGGTTCGGCAACCGACGACGGCGTGCTCTCGTTGTCGGTTGCGGGTAAAACCGTCGAGTACGACGCCGAGACGGTTGTGGAGATTCGGGACGTTATTACGTCGACGCTCGACTGATCACAGTCGAAACAGACGACACGCTGCAAACCGGATCTATTTATTGCTGTGATTTGACAGAGAACCAGATGGAAAATCCACTTGTCGAAACCAGCCCCGCTCGTCAGTACGCCGCGAAAATCACGGCACTCAGTTATATCTCACTGTTACTGATTTGGTACTATATCCTCCCCCGAACAGAATTTAGCCTTTTTGTGTTGTTTTTTATTCCTATTATTGGGGCGGTCATTGGATTCGTTGCCTACCACCACCACATCTACCATCGGGACTAAACGCTGGAGGCTGCTGTTGGCCTCAGAAAATCGATGTGTATTACGTGCACGTTAGTGGTGACCGGCATTTCAGTAGAGCGAACCATCAACAACGGACCCGATCTCTCTTCGCCAATGACAACGATTTCGCTACCCTCTGCGGACTATGAATATTTATTTCTTCACTATCATATCTTACGTGAATGGGAAATCCACTTGTCGAAACGAGCTCCGCTCGTCAGTATGCCGCGAAAATCACGGCACTCAGTTATATCTCGCTATTGCTAATTTGGTACTATATCCTCCCTCCGAGTGATTTTGGTGCTATCCTGTTCTTATTTATTCCAGTCATAGGTGCACTCATTGGATTCGCTGGCTACTACCACTACATCTACCACTGGGACTAAACGCTGGAGACTACTGTCGACCGCAGCCAGCCGATGTGCCTCCCGCGCTCATATTGCTACCCAGTATCTCGGTCGAGAGGCTCAGTTGAGAACACATAACTCGTGTTTTGTCGACGCTGTACAGAACAGACGAACTGTACGCTCCGAGGCGTGCATAGACCACTGGTCCACACCGCAGACGAGCCAATATTAAACACCCCTCGGCCCAAGATACTGGCATGGCAAAGTATTCGACGGGCGACGGCGGCGGTGGTGGCGACGGCGATGCCTGTGAACTCTGTGGCACGGAGAGTAACAGGCTGAGCAAGGCCAACGTCGCCGGGGCAGAACTACTGGTATGTCCAGACTGCTCGCCTCACGACGACAGTCGACGCGACTCCAGCAGCCGCGGCGGGCAGGGGAACCAAGGCAATCAGGGCAGCAGTGGCAGCGGGAGCAGTAGCAGCGGCAGCGACAGTTCGGTCGACCGCAAAAAGCGCGCCGCCCAGAAACAGGCCGAGATCTACGACGCCCAACAGGGCGACTCCTCCCACTGGGAGAAGGAAGGGACGAACTACGAGCGGGATCGGCTCCCGTATCTCGTCTCGGACTACGACGAGCGCGTCGAGACGGCCAGACAGGATGCCGGGCTCACCGTCGAAGAGTTGGCCGACGAACTCGGCATCGATGACGAAGAGTATCTCGCGGTCGAACAGGGCCGGGCGGCGCGGGCCGGTGTCGGCGGCTCGGTGATTCGGGAGATCGAAGACGAGTTGGATGTACGACTCGTCGACGAATAACGACACTCGGCACATACAAGGGCACTGCCCCCCGACTCGGAGCCAAATGATCGGTAAACTGGATCCCGAGACGCTGGGGACTATTCTCGACCAGACCGGCGCGTCGAATCCGGCGCTGTTGACCGGCGCGGCCTACGGCGAGGACGCCGCGGCGATCGATCTTGGCGACGGCAAGACGCTGGTCGTCAGCTCCGATCCGATCTCGCTGGCGGCAGAAGCCGCCGGCACGATCGGGGTCCACGTCGCCTGCAACGACATCGCCGCCGCGGGGGCCGATCCCGAGTTCCTGACGAACGTTATTTTTCTCCCCGACGACGACGCTGACACGATCGAGACGTTGACGAGCCAGTTGGACGACGCGGCCGCCGACCTCGGCGTCACGATCGTCGGCGGTCACACGGAGTATGTCCCAACACTTTCCCGACCGCTTCTGAGTCTCACCGCCTTCGGCCGAACCGACCACCACATCCCGACCAGCGGCGCTGAGCCGGGTGATTCGGTGCTCCTCACGAAGGGCGCGGCCATCGAGGCCACCGGCATCATCGCGACGGATTTCGCTGACGAACTCCAGGACGCAGGCGTCGACGAGTCGACCATCGACCGTGCGGCTGGCTTCTTCCAGGAGATCAGCATTCTTGACGACTCCCGAGCGGTCCGGGAGTACGCCACTGCGCTCCACGATCCGACCGAAGGCGGCGTCCGTACGGGACTCGTCGAAATGGCTGCCGCAGCCGATGTCGACCTCGTTGTCGACCGCGAATCGGTCCCGGTTCGTCCCGAGACCGAGACGGTCTGTGCGGCGATGGGGATCGATCCATTGCGGGTCTTCGGCTCCGGAGCCCTACTTGCGACTGTCCCGTCCGCCGAGGTCGAGTCGGCCTGCTCCCGGCTCACCGAGGCGGGGATCGAGGCCGCTGTCATCGGCGGGGTCGAACCGAAAGCCGAGACTGCTGATTCGGGGGCGCTCGTTCTCAATGGCGAACGGATCACCGACGGCGGGACCGACGAACTGTATCCGTTCTGGGAGTGACGTTCGGGTTCCCGTGTGGGTCATATCCCGTGAATTTGCGGAGTTTTAGGACTGACGAGACCGGATTGCGTGTGTGGACCTCCAGTACAGCGACCGCGATGTGGGCCATCTCCTCGGCGTTTGGTTCGTCATCGTCGGCCTGCTAGCCCTCTCGACCACGCGGTCGACCTACACCCCCGTCGTCGGTTCCGTCGTCGATCAGGCAGTCTTCTGTGGCCTGCTCGGCCTCCTGGTTCTCGGAGCCGCCAGGAGCCGCTACGCCGATGTCGCACTCGGGGCCCCGATGAGCGTCTGCGGCGGCCTGGTCGTCTGGTCTGCCTGCCAACGGTTCCTGTTCGAGGCGCTCCCGCTCACCGGTCGAACGCTCCTCGTCACCACGGGTCTCGTCGTCTTCGGTGGCCTGTTCGTCCGCGAAGGGCTGGTGATCGCACGAGGCCGACGCCATCGCGGGCGGCGGTCTCACTCGCCGATTGGGTAGACCGTTGTCTGTTGGGGCCGTGACCTTCGTCGCTGGAACCGTTGATAGAGTGTAGTTGTCACCCGGCCGACGGTGTGCAACCGGCACACATCCTCGCTTCGTTTATAAACTGTGGAGCGAATTCTTGAAGCACCGAATTAGATGGTTCTCACGCTCTCGCCCACGTTTCTGTTGCTTCTCACTGCAGTCATCACTGTCTCCGGCGTCGTCAACGGGTTGGCTGGCTTCGGCTTTGCGGTCGTGGGGACGATGGCACTGGCAGCGATCATCGACCCCGCCAGCGCGGTCGTCATCATGATCATCCCGATGTTGGCCGCCAACGTCATGCTGCTCACCGAACTCTCGGGCGAAGAACTCCGCACCTGTGGCCGACGGTTCGGCCCGCTCGTCGGCTCGGCGCTCGTGGGCACGATCGTCGGGATGGTCGTCCTGGAGACTTTGCCCAGCGGTCCCCTGCGTGTTGGGCTCGGCCTCCTCACGCTCGGCTTCGTGGTGAGCCAACAAACGGTCGTTTCGCTGCCGTCGATCGGAACCGACGGCGAGCCGACGCTCGCTGACCGGGGTTCGATGATCGCCATCGGCGGGGTCTCGGGGGTGCTGTTCGGTGCGACCAACGTGGGGGTCCAGCTCGTCGCCTATTTGAAAAGTCAGCAGCTCTCTCATAGTCTGTTCGTGGGCGTCGTGGCGATGGTGTTCGTCGGGATCAACGCGATCCGTGTCGGCGCAGCGGGCGTGTTGGGTCTGTATCCGACGCTAGCGGTGTTCGGGCTCTCCGTACTGACAGTGATTCCCGCGGTCGCCGGGGTTGCGGTCGGGAGCCGACTCCGGAGCCACGTAAGCACTCGGCTCCGCCGCTGGTTCGTCCTCGGTCTCCTGACGGTGATCGGTATTCGGCTGCTGCTCGGTGGACTCGGGATTGCCTAACGGGAGTTGCGGGTCGGTGTGTCAGTGGTCAGTGAGTGTGTCGTACCCCGTCACTGTGAGCGTCGACCCGTCGTCCCACGTGAGTGTCAGCGACTCGTCGTCCACGTCGACAGCGTCGACCGAGAGGCTGATTTTTCCGGCTTTTTCATCTCCGTTATGAGTCAGCTTCAGTTCGTCGAGATGGGCTAACTCGTCGATATCAACCGTGGACTCCTCCGGGGCGCCGACGACCGAGAGCTCCACGTTCCGGAACAGTTTCCGGAGCCGTTTCGTCGTGGCGGCCGAGTTCGAATCCACAGTCATCAGCAGTTCGTCGTCGTCATGTTCCATCAGAGCGCTGTGGTCGGCCCCCCCGAGATCGGTCACGTCCTCCCTGGAGTCGAGGTCTTCGAACAGGTAGAACCCGCTCGCGTCGCAGGTGGTGCGGACGCTGTTGGGGACGATCACCACGAGATCCGTTTTCGTCCCGCCGGTCAGATTCCCCGCCAGCGTGATCCAGTGCGGCCGCTCGGTGATCGGGACCGTCTGCGAGCGATCCGGAAGCGGATGGATCTCGCTGGGGAACTTCTTGCGGTCGTCTTCGACGCGGAAGATGCCCCACGAGCCGCCTTCGAGTTTCCGTCGCTGGCGTGTCTCCCCATAGAAGAAGTCGCCCGTCTGCTCGGCGAGCCCACCGGCACCGCCGACCGGGTCGACCTGATCGGTTGCACTGACGCTGATCGTATCCTCGATGCCGACGCGTTTCGACTCCTCGACGTTTCGGAACCGGTTCCACTGGTGGTCGGCGAGGTGGAAATTCAGTCCGTCGGCCTTGTCAGCCGCGAGGTGAACGCGGAACAAGACGGGATCGCCGAGCAGGGCCCGGAGCACTGGCGTGTTTGGATCGCCGTGCACATCGGAGGCGTACACGTTCTCGGGATCGTCGTCCGTCTCGAATCGGCGGCTGAACGGCTCCGAACGGTAGTTGATCGCCGGATAGCCGTGGTCTTCGGGATCGCCCAACTGATTGCACGGATCGTCGGGATCGGCCTCCGTTCCGGGTGGCACCACACAGTTGTCCGGATCGTCTTCGTTGATGATGTACTGGCCGTCCACAAAGGTCAGCGAGAAGTCCCGGACGTCGGTATCGTCGGGCCGCTTTTTCATCACCGAGTGTGCCCGACCCTTCGGTGCTGGCTCGCAGGTGATCGGATCGAGGACGTCGACGCCAGCCTCCTCGACGATCAGTCGGCCATACGCGCCGTGGTGGCGGTTGCTCCGCACGTCGGCGAAGTCGTGGAGCACCGACGAGACGGTAACTTCGTTGAGGTACCAGCGGTAGGTAATCGACTCGCCGGGACCGATTGTCTGGTCCCAATTGAAGCCAGCGGTCGTGCCGTCGGAGGCCAGCACGTTGTACCGCACCTGTTTGGGATGCAACGAGATCCGTTCTGAGCGCTCCCACTCCTCGTCGGGACCCTGCATCTCGGGGTGCGGGTGATCGTTGTCGAGATCGTCGAAATCGATCTCGTTGGTCAGTGTGAGGTCGATACAGTCGCCCTGATTGGCGCGCAACAGGAGCGGCTCGAGCGGTGCCTCGCCGTCCTGGATCGCCTCGACGTCCCGGTCCATCGCATACGCGATACCGAAGGGGTCGACGTCGCCGTACTCGTTGTACTCGATTTCGGTGTCGAACGCCGTGACATTGAACTCTACGCGGTCGGCGTCCGCCGGACATGGATTCCCCGGTAAGGGAGCCACTGGTGGGGCCTCGCCGGAGATCTCGTCGTTCTGCCGGGCGCTCTTGTCCGCCGGGAACTCCTTTTCGTCATCCTTGTCGTACAGCAGTCGTGCACGCTGTCCCCGCTCGCCCCAGTCGAAGTCGCTGAACGGAGCCGGATGGCCCATCTCTTCGAGTTGCTTTTGAGTGATCTTCTCGGTCGGCCCCTTCCTGTCCGGCAACGGTTCGAGGTGGTCGACCCGGCCGCCGAACTCGCGGAACAGCCCCCACATCCCGTTCCACAGATCGTCGACGACCCGCGAGCCGTAGAGGTAGTCCTTGATCGGGAGTCCCGCAGGGTTTTCGACGAGATCATTGGTAAACGTTGCCTCGCCGTAGTTGTCGGGTTCCTCCAGGAGATCGAAAGTAAACGCTTCCGAGGTGCCGATGACCTGCGTGACAGCGTCCTCCGGAGAGCCACCCTCCGGATCGAACCGCCGACCGTTGAGCGTGAAGTTGTGCTGTTCCTCGTAGCCAGCGTGCCACAGCCGGAACCGAACCGGGTCGCCCTCGTAGGCCTCGAAGGTGGGCGTCGACGGATCGCCGTGGACGAACGAGGAGTGTACGTAGGCCGGATCACAGTCGTCGCGGATGTAGTAGGGCGTGTTGCGGTAGTTGATCGCCATCACCCCTGCGTTCTCGTTGTGTTCGGACTCGTTTGCGTTGACCAGTTCGCCGTCGCGGTCGACCAACTGTGTGAAGTCCTGGTAGGCCAGACAGAACTCCCGGTAGTCCTCGCCGTCGGGTACCTCGATGATCGCCTGGGTGCCGCTGTCGATCTCGTCGCCACTGTAAGGATCGAGCCACCGCGATTCCGGGGGTTCGACCACCAGCGAGGCGAACGAGCCGTGCATCACGTCTCCGATCCCCGTAATATGGTCGTGGAAGAAGATGAGCCCCTCCTCGTCGGCGAACCACCGATAAAAGGCCTCCTCGCCGGGGGCGGCGTCCTGGCGGTAGTTGAAGCCGGTCGCCAGCGAGTCCGATCCCAACACGTCGTAGGAGACGAAATGGATGTGGTTGGACTTGCCACCCGCTTCGATCGGGACGCTGTCAGGCTTGCCGTCCTCGTCGCCCTCCGGGAAGCGGTCGCCGGGAATCGCTGCGATGTTTTCCTCGGTGACTTTGTTTTTAAGTGTGATCTCGACGCAGTCCCCGACGTTCGCCCGGATGACCAGCGGCTCGGGGTTGAGTTTCCCCTCTTTGACCAGCTCGGCGTTCTCTTCGAGGACGTAGACGATCCCGTTTGGATCGTGGTGTCCAGCGTCGTTGTAGACGATATCGGCGGGCAGTGCGACGATCGTATACTCGCGTACCTCACCCTCGGTTTCGGCCTCGATGTCGGGATCGCAGGGATCGGTGTACGGCGCACCGGGGAGGATCTCGTCGCCGAGGGCGTTGCTCTCGTCGGCGGTCGGATCACGGAACGCGTCCTTTCCGGCGGCTCCGTACGGTGGGAACGGTGGCGTCTCACCGAACTCGCCGGGGATGAACTCGGGGAAGCCGGGAACCTTCGAGTCGAGCGGGATCGGCGGCTCGTTGTTCGGGAGCGGCTGGAGCCCCTTTCGCTCCTTGTCGAGTACTCGCATGATCCCCCACATCCCTTCGCCGTAGTGTGGAAAGAGGTGGCAGTGGAACAGGTAGTCGCCCGGCGACCGGTGCGCCCCGCCTGCACCGACTTCGAAGGCCTCCTCGAAGGTCATCTCCGGGCGCACGGAGGTGAAATCGTTGATTCCGCCGGCCTGTATTCCCGCGGCGGTGACCAACGGCGTATCATAGACGCCCCCGAGACCGACGGTCTGGGCGTCGATCGTATCGGACGTTTCGTCCGGTGGTGTCTCCTTCCAGCGGTGGCCATGCAAGTGATGGACGTGGTTTTCTTCGACCGCCGCCCCCATCGGCAGCACCATCACCGGGTCGCCGACGTACATCGGATACACGTTGTCACCGCCGCCGGGGTCGCCGTTGAGCCACGAGTTGTAGAAGTTCTCCTTGATCTCCGGATCGGACCCCTCGGGAACCCGATTCCCGGTCGGATCGGCTCGGTAGTTGATGGCGTGGGCCGTCTGAACCTCGTCACTGTTGGGGAACGTCAACTCGTCGCCGTCAGCCGTCTGTATCCCCTCTGGAGTGTGGTAGTGAATGACGAATTGTCGGTAGCTAGTTCCGGGCACCATTCCCGCTCGCTGTGCCTCCTCGGAGATCTCATCCGGCAGATTGACATCGGCCTGAATCCGACCTTGTGTTTCCTCACCGGTGAAGGGATCGGTCCACTGGGTACCTTGGGGATGGACGATTACTGAGCCGAACAGTCCCCGAGAGAGGAGGTTGGCCTCCTGTGACGGATCCTCGGCGCTGTCGTAGGCCTGATTCGCGCCATCAAGGAAGAAGTGGCCGCCCACGTTCGAGGCGTACCATTGGTAAGTGATCGACTCGCCGGGGTCGACTGTCGTATCCGGGTTCTCTCCGACGTGCATCCCGTCGCTCTCTGCGACCTCGTACGGCAGCGAGGTCATATGCATCGACGCGGCTCTGTCGAGGTCGTTGTGGAACTCGATCTCAATGATGTCGCCCTTCTCGGCACGAAGTGTGAGCGGCTGGATCACTCTCGTGTCGCCGTCGGCACGCTCGTCATCCGGAATATCTTCGCAGAAGAACTCGTCGTCCTCGTCGTCGTCCTCGAAGACGACGGTGTTCCCACAGGGTCGCTTCCCGGAGAGCTTTTTGATCTCCTTTCTATCGTCTTCGAGCGCGTACATGACGCCGACCGGTTGGTGGAGCCCGTACCGGTTGTAGACGATGTCGACGTCGATCGCGTGGACATCGAAGTGCCGAACTTGTCCACCCTTGTCGGGCTCTTCGGGAACCTCCTTGGCCCCGACTTCCTCGGTGGCTGCAGCCCCGGCCATGAGTGCAGATCCTGCAGCGAGCGTCCCACTTATCGATAGAAAATCCCGCCGAGAGGGTTCGACTGAACCGAGTACTGATCGGTCGTCGATCACCGCATCGGGCGCTATTGCGTCGCTATCATCACCGCTTTCCTGTGACATATACTGTAAAAACGGCAGATTTTTTCTATTGTAATAGACAGACTACTACAAAATTATATGTGTACAGCATTCAAGACACTCAGCAACCGTTTTTGTCTGTTTCGACGTGGCCCCGATTTCGGCTCTGCCATCAATAAATGACTATATACTAGCGACATCGTGGTAGTATACAGTTTCTACTAGCCTTGTTGTAACTCAATAGTCGTTGTTTACCTTCGTTTGTTTGTCGCCCGTGAGGCAATCCGACCGTCGTGACCGTCGACAGCGATTTCACGGAGCCTGCCCTCCATCCGCTATGGATACTACAGCCTATGCGGCGGTCGTCTACGATCTCGACGGAACGCTAGTCCATCTCACCGTCGACTGGCAGGCGGTCGCCGAGGACGTGATCGCCGTCTACGAAACCGCGGGCGTCGACGCCACCGGTGCGGACCTCTGGGGCCTCCTGGAGCGGGCCGACGCCCACGACATCGGCGAGGAAGTGGAAGCGACGATCAGCCGCCACGAACACGCTGGCGCACGCGGATCACGCCGCCTCGCCCTGGCCGACGAACTCCTGGATCGGTCGGTGCCGGTCGGAGTCTGCTCGCTCAACTGCGAACGCGCCTGCCGGATCGCCCTCCGGACCCACGAGCTCGCCCCGGGCGTCGACTCGGTTATCGGTCGAGATTCGGTCGAGACACAGAAACCCGATCCGGAGCCACTGTTGACGACGGTTTCTGATCTCGGCGTCGACCCAAGCGAGGCGGTCTTTATCGGCGACTCCCCCCGCGACGGAACGACCGCCGAGCGGGCGGGCGTCGACTTCCGGTATATCGAATAACGAGCGCCTCTGCTTCGTTTAAAACTGGATTCAGTGTGTCCCACAAGCGGAGTGACTTATAAATAGACGGCGACTACCGGAAAATAAATCGACGTAGAAACTGGCTACTCGGGCTGTGTCGGGGTCGCTTCGTTCTCCTCGTTGTCGAGCCTGTATTTCGCATACAAAAAGACCGAGACGGCGGTCAGGAACCAGATCGGCGCGCCGACACGGATGGCAAAACTGACACGAGCGCCCCACGAGGGTAACTCGACCAGTATCGACAGCCCGGCGACGATGGGTGCGCCGACGATGATGGTGACGACGAAGGTGACCTGCATCACCCAGCCGAAGTCGACGCCCTCGGGGTCAGTTGTCTCGACGAGATCTGCCACAGGCGGACCTTACACTGTGACTACTATTGTGTGACGGTTCCGGATCGAACTATTTTATCGCCCCCGAACCATACGCCGGTGTATGACTACGACCCGTGGGCTCCGCGACCGCGAGAAGCCCATTACGATGCTGACGGCCTACGACGCCCTGACCGCGCGGCTCGTCGACGACGCCGGAATCGACGTTATCCTGGTCGGCGACAGTATGGGCACCACCGTTCTGGGATACGACGACACCTTGCCGGTGACGCTCGATGAGGCAGTCAGCCACACTGCGGCGGTCGTCCGAGGCACCGATGACGCGCTTGTCGTCGCCGATATGCCGTTCCTCTCGGTCGGCGTCGACGACAGCGAGACGATCCGGAACGCGGGCCGGATGCTCAAAGATGCCGGTGCCGACGCGGTCAAACTCGAAAGCGGTCCCCATACGGTCGAGATAACCGATCGACTCACGCAGTTGGGGATTCCCGTCATGGCGCATCTCGGCTTGACCCCCCAGCACGTCAACGAACTCGGCGGCTACACCCGCCAAGGAACAACGACTGAAGCTGCTGAAGAAATCCTCTCGCTTGCACGCGACCACGAGGAAGCAGGGGCCTTCGCGCTCGTGCTCGAACACGTCCCGGCAAACGTCGCCGCCGAGATCACCGACGCGCTCGAGGTTCCGACCATCGGGATCGGAGCTGGCCCCGACTGCGATGGGCAAGTGCTGGTGAGTGCCGATATGATGGGACTCAGCGAGGACCAGCCGCCGTTCGCCGAGCAGTTCGGCGACGTGGCGGCCGCGATGACCGACGCGATCGACTCCTACCGGGAGGCCGTCGAAAACGGGGAGTTCCCCGCACCCGAACACAGCCACATCGAAGAGAGCGTCGACGACCTCATCGAGTAGTCACAGAGGTTGTCACCGAACGCTGTGAAACATCAGCCTCCTGATTAAATAACGCCACTCACGAACTGCCCGTTTCTCAAACTGACTTAACGAGACCGGCCCAGCTACATTTACACCGACCTCGTATTTTGGTGCGTGACGATGCCATTCTGTGGCGTTTCCACAGGTCGTTCCCCAGCGTACTTCAGGACCTGACTGTGATCGACCGTCTGAAGCGAATCCTCTCCGCGCTCTTTGGGGACATTCCCTTTAGGATCGCAAATATTACCGCCTTATTTGCCCAGAGATATCTGATTGTCTGTAGGATATGGGTCCAGTACATCACTACTGGGCCAAATTTGGCCTCGATCGTGCTGTCCGAGAGATTAATTTTGAACTTAGAATAAGAAAACACATTATTATTGACTGATTTTACAGTAATTTGCTTTTTGACATTGGGTTGCGCGAACCAGAACCCATATATTGTGATATTATAAATTCCAGATATGATCTCAAGAGATGCTATACTGGGAAAACCAAGTGGAAGTACACTTCTCCGCACTGTTTATATCGGAGCAGTAGCTGATCTGGCGCGTCTTCCTAACGGCGGTGGTGCGTCTGATGATTAACTGGGGTAACAAGTCAGATGATCCCATTACACTAGCTATCCTCGAGAATCGGTCGGGCAAATTCGCCGAACTCGGCACCTCAAAGTGGCAGGCGAGTCTCCTCGCAATCGAAGAGCTGAACGAAAACGGAGGGATTCTCGGTCGCGAAATCGAGGTAATCGACCCGGATCCGAAGTCGGACGTCGACCGATACAGGCAGCTAGTCACCGACATTCTGGAGGAGGACGATCCCGACGCGATCTGGGCCGGATACGCCTCCTCCGAGCGAGAGGTCGTCCGTCCATTGATCGACGCGCATCGACAGCTCTACTTCTACACAACCCAGTATGAGGGGGGCGTCTGCGACCGATACACCTTCCCGATGGGGGCGACCGCCCGCCAGCAACTCGGGACCGTCCTCCCGTACCTCGTCTCGGAGTACGGACCGGAGATCTTCACGATCGCAGCGGACTACAACTTCGGGCATTTGTCCGCCGATTGGGTGGATATTCTCGCAGCCGAGCACGGTGCTGAGGTGATCGGCAGGGAGTTCGCCCCACTCTCACAGACCTCATTCGAGTCGTTAGTCGACAAGATCGAGGCCGCTGATCCCGATTTTATCATGTCGATGCTCGTCGGGGACAACCATGCGCAGTTTTTCCAAGCAAAAGCCGACCGTGGACTCTCGATCCCTGTCGGCACGTCGACAGCGATGGCTCAGGCGTTCGAACACGAACGATACGAGCCGCCAGCGTTCACAGATGTCCACGTCGGCGTCAATTACATGGAAGAGCTCTCGACACCGGCAAACGAGCACTTCGTCGAGCGGTTTTATCGGAAGTTCCCCGAGGCCGAGTACATCAACCAGGAGGCACAGAACAACTACGTTTCGATACACCTCTACGCGAAAGCTGTCGAAGCCGCGGGCACAACCGATCAAGAGGCGGTGATCGAACAGCTCCAGAGCGGGCTGGCGTTTGACGCACCGGAAGGCACTGTGACTCTCGACGGGGCGACCCACCATCTCAATCACAACATGCGGATCGCACGAGCCGACGAGAACCACGATCTCGAATTCTTCGGGGAGCAACAGATAGATGAGACGTTTCTCTCCGAGACCGTCGGGAGTGACCTCCGAGAGGTCGCCGAGACATCACAGTATCGACCTGCGTTGTTCCACCAAGAGGGGACGTTCGACAGTATGCACAACTCGCTGCAAGACCGGATTCAAAAGAAACACGAATCACAGGAGTTGCGTGAACAGGTCGAAGCACGCGCAGAAGAATACAGCGAGGTGATGAGCGACTGTGCCGACGGGGATTTGACCGCCCGGTTGCCAACGGACACCGAAAACGACGCAATGGGTGACGTTGCGACGGCATTCAACACGATGCTCGACGAGATCGAAGAGACGATGAGACACCTCCAGGATTTCTCACATGACGTTGCGGCAGCGAGCCAACAGGCCACCGCAGGAGCCCAAGAAGTGAAACAGGCCAGCGAAGCGGTCAGCGAATCGATCGAGGGGGTCACGAGCCGGGCCGACAAACAGCGTGAGCGTCTCGACGGCGTCTCCAACGAGATGAACACCCTCTCCGCAACGGTCGAAGAGGTCGCAGCGGAGGCACGGACTGTCGCGCAACTCTCCGAAGACACCGCCGAGATCGGAGGAGCCGGTGAATCGACTGCCAAACAGGCGAGCGAAGACATGGAGGCCATTCAGGCCGAGATCTCGTCGGTCGTCGAGTCCGTCGAGCAGCTCGACGACCAGATGGCCCAGATCGACGAGATCGTGGAGCTGATCTCCGACATCGCCGACCAGACGAATATGCTGGCGCTCAACGCAAACATCGAAGCAGCGCGGGCCGGGGGGAGCGACGGCACGGACACCGGCGACGGGTTCGCTGTCGTTGCGGACGAAGTCAAACAGCTGGCCGAAGAGACACAGGCCTCGGCCAGCGATATTTCCGCGCTTATCGAAGACGTCCAGGAACGCACCTCGACAACTGTCGAACGGATCCAGAGCGCCGAAGACGAAATCGAAGGGACCACCGAGTCGGTCGAGAACGCCGCAGATGCGTTCGTCGACGTGGTGGACAACGTCGAGGAGACTGACGACGGGATCCAGGAGATAACCCGGGCGGTCGACGATCAGGCCAGCAGCACCGAGGAGGTCGTGTCGATGATCGACGAGGTTGCTGAACTCGGGGCGGATACCACCACTGCCGCGGAGAACGCGTCGGCCGCAGCCGAGCAACAGGCGTCCTCGATGAGTCAGGTGAGTTCGAACGTCGAGTCGCTTGCTACCCAGGCAAAACAACTCCAGGCACGGCTTGAGGCGTTCGATGTAAAAAGGAAGTGACAGGCTCGCGGAGTAGTTACTGCCGGCACCGGTAGGTCAGTCGGTTCGTACCACTGAGATGTCGTCGAATCCTATCGAATAATCCGGTCGAGGAACACCGATAGCGCCGCATTGAACGCCTGTGGCTGTTCGAACATGGCGAGATGGGCAGAATCCTGAATCCGGAGCACCGAGCAGTTCGGCATCTCCTCGCCGAAGTGCTGGTGGTACCGCAACGGTGTCAGTTGGTCGTACTCACCGACGACCGCGGCCGCCGGGAGCTCGATCTCGTCGAGTCGACCGATCACGTTGAACCGATTGGCCGTCCGAAAGTCCCGTCGTGTCACCGCCTGTCCGGTCTCTCGCAGGCGACTGATCGACGCCTCGCGGCGTTCGGGGTCGGGTTCGTGAAACAGCCGGTCGGGTTCGTGAAGGAAGTCGACGGCTGCCTCGAAATCGTTTTTGAGCCAGTCGAGTAGATCCGACAACACCGGCAGTCTGGGCCCTGCACCAGTCAGCACGAGTCCCTCTAGATCGAGATCACGTTCCAGGACACCCCAGAGGGCAATCGCCGCCCCCAGCGAGTGGCCGACCAGTACCGAGCAGTCGGTGGCCTCGACGACTGCCGCCATGTCGTCGGTGTAGGCCGACAGCGTCTCGTAGCCCGCGTCGGCATCGATGTCGTCGCTCTCGCCGTGGCCGCTGAGATCGAGCGCTGCCACTGGGGTTCGGCTCGCTAGCCTGACTTGGCCGCTCCAAATGGTGTGTGAGCCACCACTGCCGTGAATACAGCAGACTCCTGGGCCGCTCCCGTTGCTCCGGTCGCTGTAGCTGTAGGCTGTCGACCGGCCGTGGTGGCTGACCGTCTCCATACTCCCCTTCGGGCCGAGTCGGGCATAAATCGCCGGACCGTACCGCGAGCGAATATATCGGCCTTTCGGCATACTGACTCGGGCTACAGTCGCCACTCTATGGTGTGGACCGCAATACTACTCTAAATTTTAACCCCGACGCTGTACTGCGATTAGTTAGGACAAGATTTATATACTTATACAACTAACTACGAGTTAGTAACATGACCCAATCACAGACAGCCGATCATGACGACCGCTTCGTGCGGCGCTACGAGTATGGCGACCACTCATTGCTCGCGGTCGACCTCCCGGTCGGCGACGAGCAGGTAGATGTGGATGTCGTCGGCTCGACAGCGATCCTCGTCATCGATCACGGCGACCGTCTGAGCGAGGTGGAATTTGAACTCCCTGGAACGGACCCAGAGGTTACAACGAATAACGGCGTACTCACGGTTACGGTGGACAAATGAAACTCACAGTCAAACCACTCAAACAGAAGGATGCCGGCCGACGCCTCGCGGCAGTCGACCGGCTCGCAGCGGACGAACTCAACCTCAGCGGCGGGGATTTCGTCCGGCTCGACAGCGACGAGGGTACCGCGATCGCTCGCGTCTGGCCCGGCTACCCCGAGGACGACGGGACGGGTATCGTCCGAATCGACGGTCGACTCCGCCAAGAGGCAGGGGTCGGTATCGACGACAGGGTAACGATCGAAAAAGCGGAGGTCAAGCCGGCCGAGTCGATCACGATCGCCCTGCCCCAGCGGCTCGGCATCCGCGGCAACATCGACTCGCTGATACGGCGTGAGCTGGGCGGCCAGCCCGTCACTGCGGGCCAGAACGTCCAGCTCCCGCTCGGGTTCGGCTTCATGGGCGGCCAATCGCAGGCAGTCCCGCTGAAGATCGCTTCGACCTCGCCGTCGGGGACGGTCGTCGTCACTGACTCGACGCAGGTCGAGATCTCGGAGAAACCCGCCGAGCAGATCCGCGAAGCCTCGGAAGCGACCGCTCCAGGACCGTCGGGTGGCGCACCCGACATCGCCTACGAGGACATCGGCGGGCTCGACGACGAGCTCGAACAGGTCCGAGAGATGATCGAACTCCCGATGCGGCACCCTGAGCTGTTCAAGCGGCTCGGTATCGAGCCGCCGAAGGGCGTGTTGCTCCACGGGCCACCGGGCACGGGCAAGACGCTGATCGCCAAGGCCGTCGCCAACGAGATCGACGCCTCGTTCCACACGGTCTCGGGGCCGGAGATCATGTCGAAATACTACGGCGAATCGGAAGAACAGCTCCGTGATATCTTCGAGGAGGCCTCCGAGGAGGCCCCCGCGATCATCTTCATGGACGAGCTGGATTCGATCGCGCCCAAACGCGAGGAGGCCGGTGGCGACGTCGAACGGCGTGTCGTCGCCCAACTCCTGAGCCTGATGGACGGGCTCGAAGAGCGCGGCGAGGTCGTCGTGATCGGCGCGACCAACCGCGTCGACGCTATCGATCCCGCCCTGCGCCGCGGTGGCCGGTTCGACCGCGAGATCGAGATCGGCGTTCCCGACCGGGACGGCCGCAAGGAGATCCTGCAGGTCCACACCCGCAACATGCCGCTGGCCGAGGGGATCGACCTCGACGTCTACGCCGAGAACACCCACGGCTTCGTCGGGGCGGACCTCGAAAGCCTCGCTAAGGAGTCGGCGATGCACGCCCTGCGACGGATTCGTCCGCGGCTCGACCTCGAAAGCGACGAGATCGATGCCGACGTGCTCGAATCCATCGAGGTGCTGGAAAGCGATCTCAAGTCGGCACTGAAAGGGATCGAACCCTCGGCACTGCGTGAGGTCTTCGTCGAAGTGCCGGACGTGACGTGGGAGGACGTTGGTGGCCTCGAAGACACCAAAGAACGGCTCCGCGAGACGATCCAGTGGCCGCTCGAATACCCCGAAGTGTTCGAGGAGCTCGACATGGCTGCCGCGAAGGGTGTCATGCTGTACGGTCCACCGGGGACCGGCAAGACCCTCCTGGCGAAGGCGGTCGCCAACGAGGCCGAGTCGAACTTCATCTCGATCAAAGGCCCCGAACTGCTCAACAAGTTCGTGGGCGAAAGCGAAAAGGGCATCCGCGAGGTGTTCAGCAAGGCCCGGGAGAACGCCCCGACCGTGGTGTTCTTCGACGAGATCGACTCGATCGCCGCCGAACGGGGCTCCCAGAGCACGGATTCGGGCGTCGGCGAACGGATGGTCAGCCAGCTGCTGACCGAACTCGACGGCCTCGAATCGCTGGAGGACGTCGTGGTGATCGCTACCTCGAACCGCCCCGACCTGATCGATTCGGCGCTGCTGCGGCCCGGTCGACTGGACCGTCACGTCCACGTCCCGGTGCCCGACGAGGACGCCCGCCGGAAGATATTCGAGGTCCACACCGGCGAGAAACCACTCGCCGACGATGTCGATCTCGACTCGCTGGCCCGCAAGACCGAGGGCTACGTCGGCGCGGACATCGAGGCGGTCTGCCGTGAGGCATCGATGGCCGCCAGCCGGGAGTTCATCGGCAGCGTCAGCCGCGAGGAAGTCGGCGAATCGGTCGGCAACGTCCGGGTGACGATGGCTCACTTCGAGGACGCACTCGATCAGGTCCAGGCAAGTGTGACCCCCGAGACGCGGGAACGCTACGACGAGATCGAACGCAAGTTCGGCCAAAGCGACATCGAATCGGACGACGATCTCGGCACCGCCTTCCAATAAGGGGTCCTGGAGCCGGCTGCCGTCTGTGATTTTTTAAAAAACCCAACTGAAACAGCCTACAGCGTCGGTGATTTTTATGTGGCTACTGGAGATTGTGCACTCCCTCCCTCTGGACACACTCCTCCAGCCAGTGACGGCCGTCTTAGTCTGTTGCTGGCCCCGGATCGGTACCAGCGGGTCCCGATCGCTGCCACCGAGCCGAACTCAATCGAGCCGAAGATCGTCCGTGTAGTCGAACGGTGGCTCCGCACAGCCGAGCGATCGGTGCTCGCAGAACTCACAGTGGGGCCCGGCCTCGGTGTCGGCGAACGTCGAGGCGTCGGCTGCCAAGAGATCCGCGTGGAGTTCCGCCCACTGCTGTTCGATCTCGTCGACTTCGAACAGCTGGACGGCGGGTCCAGGATCGCCGACATACACGTATCCGGCGTGGGTGATCTCGCCCTCGAATCGGTCGGCACAGCCCCGGACGTACAACAGGAGTTGGTAGCTTTCGGCGAGCGTCTTTTTCGACTGGGAGGTTTTGTAGTCGATCACTGCCAGCCCGCCGTCGGGATACTCGCAGATCGCATCGACGTAGCCGGTGACCGTGCCAGTGAGGCCGTCGATCTCGTCGAGTTCGATGGGGACCTCGGCCCCGACCGCCGTCCACTCCGGGACCGGCGTCTCGAAGTAGGTCTCGATACAGTCGATGGCCGCGGTGACACACTCGCTGCCGTCGTAGCGCTGGCCGATCCACCGGCAGGCGGTTTTCCATTCCTCAAGGGTGGTATAATCGCGCCAGTAGGCCAGCTCGGCGACATCGTGGAACAGCGTCCCGATGTCGGCCTGGGTCACCCCCTGGCCCCCACGCTCGGAGACCGGATCGGGGAAGGCATCGACGACGTAGTCGAGCAGGTGGCGACGGCCACAGTCCCTGACCGCCTCCAGGGCCGAGTGGCTGTGCTGGCGGGCCAGTTGGATCTCCTGGTCGACGCCGAGGGGGACATCTGCGTACCGACTGCCATCGACGGCATCCGTTTCGATATCGAGCGTCCGCTCGACCATCCCATCGGCGAACTGCAACACCTGCTCGATGGCGTCGGCCGTCGAGAGCGGCTGCTGGTAGTAGGTGATCGTGCCCGGGTCCTCACCAACGCCGCGGGTGATCGGCTCGGTGATATCTCGGACCTCGTTGGGTGCGGTTTCGACGATGGCGTCGTAGCTGTCGGTCAGTGCGCTCCAGATCGGCATTCGAGGCCCCGACGCCGACCAGTCGATCGGTGTGTCGCTTTCGCTCCCCGGCAACTGTTGGTCGACGAGGCGAACATCACCGATCCCTTCGGGAAGGTCGTTGCCGAACAGGAACAGTTGGTTTTTGGCTCGGGTCAGCGCGACGTGGAGGATGCGCCACTCCTCGGCGATCTGCGAGTCGCTGATATCGCTCCGGAGCGGATCGTCCAACTCGCCGTCGATGGCATCGACGAGGACATCGTAGCTGTAGATGTTTTCCTGGTAGTTCGCCAGCGTGATGCTGCCGAACTCGTCTTCGGTGAGGAAGGGGAGCAACACGGTGTCGAAATCCAGGCCCTTGGCCTGGTGGACGGTCATGATGTCGATTGCTTCGTCGGATTGGGATCCAGGACTGGTCGCGGTTTCCTCGCTGGCGGTCAGGAGGTTGGCCTGGCGTTCGAGATACGAGAGGAACTCGGGGGTGAGCCGCAGTTGGACCGGGCTATCGCTGAACGACGAGATCAGCTGTTCGACCGTCCGCAGACGGTCGCGGTCGGCATCCCGGAGGAACCACTCCAGTTTCGTCTCGCGTTTCAGATGGGAGTAGAGCTCCGAGACGGAGTGTGTCGCCGAGATCTTTCGGAGGGTTTCGTACTCCGCGATCGCCTCCTGGACCCGCTGGGGGCGGTCGAGAGCCGACGCCGAAACCGCCTCGAACCCCTCGGGGACCGTCTCGCCAGCCGCCAGCAGGCGGTCGATGTCGGCCTCGGGAACCCGGTAGAGCAGCAGTAACACACGCTGCCAGCTCACGTCGTCGCCGGGCTCGACCAGGATGCGGAGATACGATAACACGGTTTGAAAACCGTGGCTGACCGCCTCGCCGGAGCCCGACGAGAGCGTGTACGGAATCGACTCGTTGTCGAGCTGGTCGGCGATCCGCTGGGCGTGGCTGTTCTTTCTGACCAGTACCGCGATATCCGACAGTTTGTGGCCCTCAAGATCCTCGATTCGGTCGGCCAGGAGTTGGGAGACCGTCGTCGAGACCTGCTGTTCGGTTTCGGCTCCCTCGCTGTTGATTTTGAATACGCTCGGCGGAGCGGCCGACCGCTGGGACTGAATCCGTTGGGTGTCCCGGCCGAGGTTGTTCGTCATATCCACGATCGTCTGCCGCGAGCGGAAGTTGTGCGGGAGGTTGATCTCCTCGAAGGAATCCGGCAGGTTCGACATGTTGTGTGGGTCCTGGCCCCGCCACTCGTGGATCGCCTGGTCGCTGTCGCCGATCACCATGATCTCCATCTCGCTCCGGAGTTCGTCTACCAACGCGAGCTGTGAGGCATCGGTGTCCTGGAACTCGTCGCAGAACACTACGTCCCACTGCGAGAGGATGTCCTCGCGGACCGCGGGGTCGCCGATCAGCTCGACGGCCTTGTGAATGAGTTCGTCGTAATCCAGTGCGCCACGTTCGTCCAATTCTTCGGTGTAGGCCTCGTAGGCTGAGATGTAGGCCCGAACCCGCCGCAGCATGGTGACGTATGCCGAAAACCGACCCATCGGCGTCTGTTTGATCCCTTCGAAGGGCCCCCGAGTGTCCTCAAAGAGGATTTCGGGGAGTCGGTACTGTTTCCAGGAGAGATTCGTCTCTGTCCGGAGATAGTCAGCAACTGAGTCTGCACACTCGGCCATCGCGTCGAGATGGGCTCCGACCGACCGGCTCAGATCGGTGTCTTCGCTGTCTTCGTCGTCTGTGTCGTACCCTCTGGCCTTGAATCGGTAGACACGGGCGAGCTGCTCGCAGTTGTGGGCTATCGTATCCTCATCCCACATGATATCGTTGGCATCGACGTTGATCAGATCGTGGGCGGCACCTTCCAGGCGCTGGCGGAGGTCGATCAGCTCTGTCAGCGTCTCGTCGTCCGGGAGGTACTCGCGGATCGCCGCCGGGTCGATGGCCTCCCGGCGCATCGACTCGATGAACTCGGTGAGTTCGCCGACGCTCGATTGGTTGGGGCCACTGGCCGCGGGTGAGCCGGGGGGTGCGAACGCGAAATCGACCTCGTCGTAGACGGACTCGATCAACTGTGGGCGCTGCTGTTCGGTGATCAACTCGAAATCCGGCGAGAGCCCGCTGTGGTAGGCGTACTCCTGGAGCAACTGGTAACAAAACGAGTGGTAGTTGTAGACATCCACGTCGAAGGAGTCGCCCGCCCCGAGTTCCTCGCGGAGCTTTGCCTGGATCGTGTGGGTCGCCTCGGTGGCGAAGGTCAACACCAGGATTCGGTTGGGCGGCGTCTCCCGCTCGCGGATCTCGTCGCGGATCCGCCAGACCATCGTCGTGGTCTTCCCCGACCCGGCGACGGCTTCGATCTTGATCTCGTCGCCGGTCGCCGCGAGGACGGCTGGCTGGTTTCCCTGTGGCTGAAGTGGTGTGTCGTCGGCCATTGATTCGTGGTCGTCCATGGGCTCTCGGTCGTCGTCCATTACCGATCGTCCTCCCCGGCCGCTCGACCCCGATCCCCGAAGGCGATATCCGATCCGATATACTCCGGGCAGCCGTCCTGGTAGGGACAGAACCCACAGCAGTTGTCGGCGATCAGCGAGCGGTCAGCGCCCGGAATCGTATACTCGCCGTCGATGATCTTCGGCCCCAAGTCCCGAAGCAGCGTCCGGATTTCCCCACGTTCGGCCTCGAAGAGGTCCCCGAAGTGCCGCATTGTCACCGAGGCGGTCGGGTCACTTCCCGCGCCGTAGCTGATCCGCACGTCGTCGAACAGCGAGACGTAGGTGAACTCCACGTCGGCGTCCATCCCGTGGGCCGACAGCAGGCCGCGGAGGGCTGTCCACGCCCGGAGGAGGTGGCCGATCTGCCGGGGATAGAATTCCGACCGCGAGCGGTACTCCTCGACGAGCCCCTCGTCCTTCCAGGATGGATGGACCCCGTAGAGATTCGGTAGGAACCGAATCGCCCGATACTGTCCCTCGGTTTTGACCAGCGCATCGACCTCGGTTTCGTATCTGATCCCGTCGAAATCGCTACCGAGAACCGGGGTAGTTTCGACGAGTCCGGCGGCATGGGTCTCGCCGAACCGCTCGAAGTAGTTGGCAATCGCAGCCTCCAGGAGCTCTGTATCGAACTGCTGTTGCTCCTCGTTCAGATACGAAGGGACGGTTTTGGGCCACTGCCCGACGATCCGGTCGGTGGCGAGGTCGGCCCGAGCCGCGGGCGACTCGACCTCGGCGGTGAGCCCGGCCAGCAGGCCGTCGGCCAGGAGTGCCCGGCGACGGTCGAAGGTGACATCCGAGTGGTCGGCTCGCGGCGTGATCGGCCGGACGTGTTCGAACTCGTACTGTGTGGGACAGACGACGTAGCTCGCCAGTTGGTCGGCGGTGATGAGGGGGGTGCTCATTCGGACGCTCCTCCCTCACTCCCCTCGGTGGCTCCTAGAGCACCACTGCCGGAACGCTCGCGGCCGGTCGGGGAAATGGCTCCGCGGGCCAGGTCGAACTGGGTATCGACCGCCTGGACGAACCGGTCGCTGACCGACTCGTCGCTCTCCATCAGTTCCTGGATCTCGGCAAAGCGGGCTTCGGCCTCCTGGATATCGATGCTGCCGCCCTGGCTGGCGATGGCCTGGATCGATTCGAGCTGCTCCCAGGGTTGGGCGAGGATCTCGGTCGAGGCGCTGCCGAGGGTGTAGATATCCCGATCCTTGCCCGCGCCTTCGACTGTTTTGGTGGGCAGGTCGGGATGGTCCTGGATTGCCGAGAGATACCGCGACTGGTGGTGTGGTTTGCCGACTCCGGCTCGCGTCGTGCGGTAGCGACAGAAGTAGAGCCGGGCGTCGGCGGCCCGCGCGCCGACCGCCAGCTGGCGGCGGGCGCGGTGGTTGTGGTAGGCCTCGAAGGGGTCGCCGATGGGGTGGCTGGCTGTCGCGTACGTCTCGGTCACGTCGTCGGCGGTCGGCTGGGTGACCGCCGGATAGCCGCCCATCTCTTTGAGCCACGCCGTCGGGAACAGACGTGTGAGTCGTTCCTCGCCGGGATACACCGAATCGACCACGTTGATGAGGAACACCGCCTTCCGCGAGTCGTTTTTCAGCAGCGAGACGTCGCCGACGGTCACCCCGCCCTCGGCGACGGTCACCTCCGCAGTATGGGCGTAGGGCGCGTCGTAGGTGATCGCCCGCTCCAACATCGTGATAAAATCGAACCAGTCGTTCGAGAGGAAGTCCTGGGTGTCGACGAACTCGGCGATAGACAACAGCCGCGAGAGGTTCCGGAACTGCTCGCGGGCGTCGATATCGTCGCTCTCGCGGGCGATCCGTCCCTTCAGGTCGGTTGTGACGATCCACTGCTTGAGGGTTCGCGCGATCGATGTCCGATCAACGCAGTCCTGGATCACTCTCGGATCGAGATCTGGAACCCGCGCCTCGATCAGGCCGAGCGCCTGGTCGTCGTCGTCGTCGTCGGCATAATATTGGGCGAGGGCGTGGAGTTCACGAACTGCGAGATCCTGTTCGAGCCCGTTGACCCCCGCCGAGGCGGTCGGGACGCCCGACTGCTGGAGGAGCCGCCGGACCCGCGGCATCGGATCGCCCACCGACCGCAGCAACACGGCACAGTCGTCGTAGGCCCAGTCGTGTTGGTGGCGAAGGTACTCGATTTCGTTGGCGACCTCCTGGACCTGCCGATCGAGCGTCTCAGCGGCGATGATCCGGGCTGGCGTCTCGACGCGTTCGGTCGAAACAGAGCCGGTGGCGAGGAACTCCGCATACGGCCCGCCGGCTCTGCTTTCTGTGGTCGTACTGTCGTCAGCTACAGCGGTTTTAGTGTCGTCAGCCGTGGTGTCGTTAGTCGCTGCATCGGCGGTGTGATCGACGACTTCGAGATCGTCGGTAAAGCGGTCGAGGCCGCCCGCCTCGCGGGCGGTGCGTTCGATGCTTGCCTCCTGTTCGGCCACACAGACCAGCTCGGCGGTGGCGGTTAGCGAGCCGAGATAGGCGCGTTCGACTGCCGAGTACTCCTCGAACTCGACAGCGATGACGAGGTCGAACTCGCGTTCGATCTCCGTTCGGAGTGTTTGGTCTTCAAGAGCCTCGACCGCACGCGGGACCATCGAGGCCTGTTCGACGAGGTCACGCTCGGCGAGCTTGTCGTGAAACGCTTGGTTTACCTCGGCCAACTCTCCGAGGAGGTCGTCGTACCGCGAGTCGCCCATCGCCTCGGTGTCGAAGCCGCCCTGCCAGGTCGCATCGAGCAGCAGCTGCCCGACATCGCTGCCGAACGAATCGTGTTCTTTGGCCCGGTTGTAGTATTCCGACCAGTTGCGGCCCTGTAGGACCGCCGCGAGGAACTCGATCCGCTGTTCGTACGTCAGGCGGGTGAGCTGCGGGGCGGCCTCTTCGAGCAGTGTTGAGGCGTGTCGCGCGACCGATTTGACGTTCGGCCGGGACTCTAAGCCAACGACGTCCCGCAGTTCGGCGGTGAACTCCGGGACCTCGTTGGGGAGGCGTTTGAGGACCAGAATATCGCGTGGATCGCCGCCGACAGTCTCTAGCGCGGCGCGATAGATCGGGTCGATCCGTGCGGCAAGCGAGCCGCCAGCAAACGGGAGGCGATGTACCGTCCCCGAAAGTGATGGTGAGTACGACATATATAATCGGTGATGAACGTAGGTATCATAGCGGAATCCCGTGGCAAATAGGTTTGGATGGCTCCCCTATCGAAGCCCACCACGCGCGTCGCTCGGTTGGTGGGTGTTGGGCTTTGGCTGTTGGGCTGTTGATTCGACAGTCGTAGCGATCGTGGGTTACAGTCGGTGACTTCGGGAGGCGTTCACATCCAGGCCAGGGCTGTAGTAGTACACCGGCTCGGCCTCGGGTTCGGCGAAGCCGTGGCTCTGTAGCAGCGTGCTGGTCGTGATCTCGGCTTCGGCGGGGTAGAGCGTCCACGGCTCGTGATCGACGTCCGTATACCGAATCGAGCCGTCCTGGGCCTCCGTATAAAACCGGTAGCGTTCGACGAGAAACTCGCCGAACGGATCGTCGGGGGCCGAAAACGGCTCGCCAGTCGGCCAGTAGCGGCCCTCGTAGTGGACGGGTCGTGATCCTGGATGCATGCGCCGACTCTTAAATTGGACCCGTCCGTCGACCCACTCCAGCGAGATTCGGGCATAAAAGTAGGGCAGGTGCTGGAATACTCGCGCGCCGATGACGCTCGCCACTCCCTGTGCGTCGAGGCTAAAAAAGTAGACGCTGGGGACGCCGTCGCGGGTGACGTAGGTCCGGAGGTTGAGCTCGGGAAGCCGAATCCCGAGACGTTTGGGCAGCCCCTTGGGGCGAACCTCCACGTTGGTAAAGGGGATGACCGAGAGCCACGCCGAGCCATCGAAGGTGTCGGGAGCGAGACCCTCGGGCAGGTGGGCGTCCATCACTCTTGGCTCGACCGGATAGTTCTCGAACAGCAGGTGTCGCCAGCCCATCTCCAGGGGGAGTACCATACGAGAAGTTGGTGATTGAGACAAATATCACTTTGGCCGAACGCCGCTTCGGCACCTGCCAGCCGTCGTTAGAGGTCGGATTCGAGGTGTATACGATGTGAACGGTCGACGGGTTTTATTTTGGTAGAGGATATCATAGTAGGTACCCCTACCCGCGTGTCCTACGACACATCCCTCCGGCCAGCATCTTCGGTCGACCGCTGGCCTGTTCCTGTTTGTCGAGTCGTGACTGTGTCGACTGGCCGTGCTTTGTGGTCGACCGCCAATCAGAATTATTCGCGCTCATGTTCTTCGGCTATATCTTGGAATCCGAGCAACAAGCAGTAGAACCGTGATCAGATCGTGGTTGATATCACCATAATATACGCTCGCACTACTCGACGGTGGCCTGGCGATTCCGTATCGCCCCGCCACAGTTGGGACACTGACTCGGCGGGGTTTCAGCGACGATCAGCTCACCGCAGTCGAAACACTCGTACGTAGACTCGCTTTCGGGATCGATTTCGGCGTCTTTCATTGGGATTCACGAGTGCCGGCTACCGTGCCGGGCACTCTTTTACGAATAATACGTGTATAAGGGAATATACAGACGTTCGCTATCACACGTAATTTGCAAAACGTGGTGTACTATTCAACCCCTAAATGTCGGCGGATGGCTACCGTCCTCGAACAGGGTGTCGAACAGTTTTCGCTGGACGGTCCGGATATGCCGGTAGAACGCCGTCGACGAGACGCCCAACGTCTCGGCGACCTCCTCGCCGGTCTGTCCCCGCGGCGACTCGAAGAAGTCGCTGTAGTAGGCCGTCTGAATTACTTCCAGTTGCCGGTCGGTCAGCTCGTCGACGAACCGCGAATACAGGTCGTGTTCAGCGGCCTGATCGAGCGTCTGTTTGGACCGCAACTCGACGCCAGCGAACGTCTCGCGGACGAGTTGGAGGATGTTGCGGACCGTCACACTCCCTGGGATATCGATGCCGAGCGTCGTTGCGGTGGGGTCGGCGGTGGCCTCGCGGAACACAGCCCCGTGGTCTGCCAACTCCAGAGCCAGAAACGGCTCGGTCAGCTGGAGCCGGACGACGCTGCCGGTCCCGTCCCGACTGATCGGCTGGACGCCCTCGACGGCCACCAGCTCACTTGCGGCGTCCTGGACCGCCTCGACAGTTCCGTCGTCGACTGTGACGAACACGTACTGGCCGTCGCTCGTCTGCTGGACGCCACCGTGGTAGGAGAGCGTGCAGTCAGCCTCCCGAGCGAGTCGCGAGAGGACGAACGACCCGTCGTCGATCGCGACTTCGAGTCGCGTCATCGATGTCGTGAGTAGGGCGTGTTTCCGCTCGATTGCGCTGAGCGCCGACGCGGTTGTTTCGGCGAGTTCGTTCATGACCGCCCGCGTAGTCTCGTCGAAGGCGTTCCGATTCCGAGCGTAGACCGTGAGCACCCCGTGTGTGAGGTCGTTGTAGACCAGCGGAATACTCAACACCGACAGGTAGTCCCGAGTGAGGGCGTCCTTCCGCCAGGGGTCGTCGTGGAGCCCGGCCGCAACGTTCGGAACCACCGTTGGCTCCCCGGAAGCCGCGGTGTGTTCGGCCGGTTCGGCGTTCGACATCGTCACGGAAAACGAGCGGCTGTCGAGATAGCCCTGGCCGTCGCCCGCCCATGCCCGCGGTTCGAGCGTGTCGGTCGACTCCGATACCGTTCCGATCCACGCGAACCGGAACCGGTCGTCAGCTGTCAACCGTTCACAGACTGCATGATCGACCTCTTCTCGGGTTTCGGCCTGCACGATGGCCTGGTCGATCTGCCGAATCGTCTCGTTGATCCGGTTCAGACGGCTGAGCTGCTCGTTTTGCTGTTGAAGCGTCCGATCCTGTTTTCGGAGCTTCGACTCGCGGCTCACTCGATCGAGAGCCGCCTCGGCGGTTGCCGCCAGCAGGTCCGCAAGTTCGCGCGTGATCTCGTCGAACGCGCTGACGGTCTCCGATCCAGCAACAAAGACGCCGTGTTCTCCGAGCGGAATGTAGATCGCACTCCGGAGATCCGTCGCGCGGTTCGTGAGTCGATCAGCCCTGTGGATGTCGTCGTACCACAGCGGTTCGTTTTCGACGAAACTGTAGCTCACGAGTGTCTCGCCGTCCGCACGGCTGGTCGGTAGTGGCCCGTGGAGTGCTTTCATCCGTGTCGAGTGGGCCGCCGGTCGGAGCTCGTTGGTGTCGGCATCGAAGAGGTAGACCGCACTCGCATCGAGGTCGACCACGTCGGCGGTGTCGTCGACGATATGCTGGGCGATCTCGTGGTGGGTTTCCGCATACAGGAAGTCCCGAGCCGTCTCCTGGAGCGTCGTCAGGGCCTCCTCGCGCTGTTTCCGTTTGGTGATGTCCCGGCAGCTATAGAGGAGTCGCCCACCCTGAATCGAGACTTCCCGGACGGTAACCAACAGCGTGTGTTCGGTGCCCGCTTTGTCGGTCGCCGTACACTCGATGTTTTTCAGCGTCCCGCTGTCGGCGAGTGCTTCGCGGTCGAAGAGATCGTCGCCGAGCAGCTCGTCGATGGTCCCCATCTCGTGGATCTCCTCGGCGGTGTAGCCGAAAATGAAGTGGACGTTCGGGCAGACGTAGGTGTAGGCGTCGTCCTCGTCGGTGATGAGGATCGTGTCGGTCATGTTATTGAGCGTGACTCGGTGGAGCTCCTCGGAGGCACGCAGCTCCCGTTCGAGGCTGACACGGTCGGTGATGTCGACGCCTTCGACGACGATCGAAACGAGGTCGCCGCGCTGGTTCTCGACGGGCCGAACCGAGAGATCCATGATCCACGGTTCGTCTGCTCCCGACTGTTCGATAACCGCGTTCCCGAACCGGCCGCCCCGGGCCGTCTCGACGATCTGTTCGATATCCTGTCGGGTGCCGTCCGACTGCGACCACCACGGGAGCGTCCAAAACGGCTCGCCGAGGAGTGTCTCGACGGAGCCGTCGACCATCTCACGAGCGGTCTGGTTGGTGCGGGCAAGTGTCCCGTCGGGATCGAGGACCCACGTTGCCGTGCGGGAGTCCTCGAAGATCGCATCGAACTGTCGGGCCCGTTCTTGCCGGGTCGCTATCCGCCCGGCAGCCCGAACTGCCTGTTCGATCCGGTCGACGAGTTCGGGCACCTGCTCGCTCGGATCGGCCAGTGGAACGTAGTCGCTGACACCTGCGTTGATAGCCTCGCTGGCGACGGTTTCGCTTCCCGCAGTCGCGCCGATGACGACGGGCAGCGTCGTGGTTTCGGCGCGCACCGTTTGCAGCAGGTCGAGGCTGGTCTGGCCGTCGAGTTGGTGTTCGGTGACGAGGCAATCGACGGACCCGGATCGGAATCGGTCGACGGCATTGGCTGCGGTCCGGGCGCGTTGCACTGTGGCCGCGGTCCGTGTCGTCAGCGCCTCGGCGAGTCCATCAAGCCAGTTACTCGTGCCGACGAGCAGGAGGGAAGTCGAGTCGAGCACCGAGTTCGTGGAACTCATACTCGGTCCCTGTGAGCGGTCCCTGATCGTTTGTTGGTGGCAGTCGGGAGGACGAGTAACTGCCCATGTGCCGACTCGTGAGACGCGACCATTGCTGGTTGGATATCAAACGACTACACAGAAAAGGTGTGTGCTGTGGAAGGTTTCGTATACGGATCAACCAATCCACACACTCAGTGAGATGGGTGAACGTTCGCGTTCGTGCACTCGATTTAAAAATAGTACGGCAGCCTCCGACTACTGCGTCCACCGGATTTCGTATTCGAGTTCGTACCGTTCCTCGCCGGTTTCGGAGTCAGTGAGCCGTTCGAGTTCGGTTTCGAACCGTGGCGTTTCGGGGATCGACACCTCCTGTTCGGTCGACTCGCTGGCCAACTGGACGGTCCCGGCTTTGATCTCCTCGGCGGCCGCAACAAGTGCGTCGGCGATTTCGGCGCGGCTCCGTTCGGCTTCGGATTTAAATAGCTCTTCTTCGGGCATCACGCGATGGTACGGCAGTTGCGCTCAAATAAGCCCATTGCGGCCGTTCGTGACAATCGCTTCTGAAACAACTCGAAACCCCCGTCTTGCAGTCAAACAGTAGCGTTCGTTTCGGGTGGGTTGTTCCACCGTCGACCGATCCACACCGCTTTTGACCAGTCACGCGAAAGCCACACCCAATGGACGACGATCTTCGCAGCCGCGTGAAACAGGAAGCCGAGAAACACGCCCTGTTCAACGCGCTCAAACACGACAGCGACCCCGACGTGGGTGCGATCATGGGCCCACTCATGGGCGAGAATCCCGACTTCCGACCGCACGGCGACGAGGTGCCGGGCGTCGTCGGCCAGGTCGTCGGTAAAATCGGCGGCCTCGACCGCGAGGCCCGCCGCGAGCGACTCGCTGAATTGGACCAGGAGCTGGTCGACGAACTCGACGCCGAGGACGAAGGGGACGAACACACCTTGCCCGACCTCCCGAACGTCGAGGCGTACGACACGGTCCGACTCCGCGCAGCCCCCAACCCCAACGGTCCGTGGCATCTCGGTCACGCCCGGATGCCCTCCGTTATTGGGACCTACACCGACCGCTACGACGGCGAGTTCGTCGTCCGGTTCGATGACACCGACCCGGAAACCAAGCGCCCGGATCTCGATGCCTACGATGCCATCCTGGAGGACATCGAATACCTCGGCTTCGAACCTGACGAAGTCTACCGCGCCTCGGATCGCGTCGAGACGTACTACGACCACGCCCGCGAGCTGATCGAGATGGGCGGCGCGTATACCTGCGATCTGCCTGCCGAGGAGTTTTCCGAACTCAAACGTGAAGGTACACCTTCGCCGAACCGCGATAAGGACCCCGAGACCGTCCTCGAAGAATTTGAGGCGATGATCGACGGCGAGTACGAGTCGGGCGAGATGGTCCTCCGCGTGAAGACCGACATCGAACACAAAAACCCCGCCCTGCGGGACTGGGTCGCCTTCCGAATGATCGACACGCCGCATCCCCGCGAGGAGGCCGCCGACTACCGCTGTTGGCCGATGCTTGACTTCCAGTCGGGCGTCGACGATCACCTCGTCGGTATCACGCACATTATTCGCGGGATCGACCTCCAGGATTCGGCCAAACGCCAGCAGTTCGTCTACGACTACTTCGACTGGGAGTACCCCGAAGTCCTGCACTGGGGCCACGTCCAGATCGATGCCTACGATATCAAGATCTCGACGTCGACAATCAAAGAGCTGATCGACGATGGCGAACTCGACGGCTGGGACGACCCACGCGCGCCGACGCTCCAGTCGGTCCGCCGCCGCGGGATTCGGGGCGAGGCCATCGTCGAGTCGATGACCGATCTGGGGATGTCGACCTCGGATGTCGACCTCGCCATGTCGTCGATCTACGCCAATAACCGCGATCTGGTCGACGACGATGCAAATCGCTACTTCCTCGTCCGCGACGGCCAGCGCGTCCCGGTTGTCGGCGACGACAAACCCGCCGCGGGCCACCCGCCGCTACATCCCAACCACGAGGATCGTGGCGACCGTGAGATCCCGGTCGACGACGCCGTGCTCGTCGAACCCGACGACCTGCCGATCGAGGGCGACCGCATCTGGCTCAAAGGCTACGGCTGTGTGCGATACGAAGACGATCGGTTCGTCGCCACTGGCGATGATATTTCAGCAGTCCGCGAGGAGGGCGTCGACGTGATCCACTGGGTTCCGGCCGACGACACCGTTGCGGTCACGATGCGAACACCCGACGGCGACGTGACTGGCCATGCCGAACCGGCCTTCGCCGACACCGCGGTCGACGAGATCGTCCAGTTCGAGCGGATCGGTTTCGTCCGAGTCGACCAGCACGGCGACGACGAGTCAGTCGTCTACTACACCCACGCCTAAGCCAGTCGACCCGTCGATTGACTACTATTTCTGAAATTTCGAGTATTGTCATAATTGCAGCACGCGGATTTATATACCTGTGTGTGACAGTAACATACATGGAAGCGGCATGGAGTACCGAATCGGCCAAATCAGAGACAGCAACACAACCAACGACGCCGAAGGAGATGCTATTCGAATCGGCGTTGTGGATGGAGTGCCCAAAAGGGACGTAGGCGATTCCAGCGTTCGGCTGTGGTGTATCGTCTGTTTTCTCCGTGATCGGCGTTTTTCTCACTCTGAATACGATGCTTTACAGAGACCTCTCTTGTGGCGTTGGTCGTAGTGTGACTCAGAGTTATAACTGACTCTGTGGTGAACCGCTTGCCCCGGATCAGCAGACGGGTTTTGGGTTGACGCCCATCGATTCAAGTGATTCGGTGTACTCGTCGTAGGCCGCTTGAATCGCCTCGCTGGCTGCGGCCGCTGCGGCCTCACGGTCGTCGTCGCTCTCACAGACTGACTCGACTAGTTCCGCGGCGCGAGCGATCTGCTCGTCGACGTCGTCGCCGAGCTCTCGGAACACGCTCGCGGTCCGGGGGTCGGCGTCGCCGACGAAGTAGCCGGTGTACTGCTCTTTCGACTTCTTGGCGACCAGACAGCGCCCGACGAGTCCGCCAGCCCGCTGGACTGTGGAGTTGAAGCTCCGGAGTGTCTCCTGGATCGCCGGGACCGCCTCGGCGTCGGCTGCCCGCGGCGCGTCGTCGAGTTTTGAGGCGACCGTCTCGAAGTGGTCGGCTTCCTGCTCGGCGAGATCGCTGAACAGGGCGGCGGCCTCCTCGTTGGCTTCGTCATCGGCCCACAGCTCGAACGTCTTGCGGGCGGCGTCTTCGGCGACCGCCGCGGCTCGAAGCACGGTTTCGGCCTCGATGTCGCCGCCCGTTTCGGCGTACAGCGATTTCGAGGAGCCGAGCCGCGAAAGGGCCGTTTTGTTCTCCGTCTGTACTGTTTCGATGAACTCGTCTGTGGTCATAGTCTACCTCATGCCGTGGTGGCCCTTGAGTCTGTGCGGTTTGCAACCGCTGTTCGGACACAAGAACCAAGCGATTCCGGACTTCTAATACAGTGTGACGATCGATCCGGCCGATTTCACTCGCTATTCCCGGGATCTGCTTCGGTGGTTCGTCCTCGCCACCACCTACTTTCTGCTCGCTTTATTCCTGATCGGCCTCTTCGATCTCGCCCTCGGGCTGTACGGGCTCATCGTGACTGGCGAATACACCGATCCGGTGGCCGTCGTCAGCCTGATCGATACGGTCCTGCTGCTGTTGATCGTTCTCGAAGTCCATCGAACGCTCATCGCCTACGCGGCCGACGACCCGGTGTTGCCGATCGTCGTCAGTGCAGCCATTATTGCCGTTGCCCGACAGATCATCAGTTTTCGTGTCGACGAGTTCACATCGTCTGCGATCCTTCCCGCAGCCCTCGGGCTCGCAGCGTTGCTCCTCGGTTTGGTGATCGTCTTCATCGCGGTGCGGTGGGATACGGCAAAAGAACGGGAATCGCTGTCTTAATTGGGGGAGTAGTCGACTCCTACTTCAAGAAATTCCGTATCAACGGGTCGACTGGAGTCGGTAGCCGGAGGCTACTTACTCTGCGCTGCCGGTTTCGATCGGTGCGCCGACGAGGTTCCCCCACTCGGTCCAGGATCCATCGTAGTTGATGGCGTCCTCGTAGCCGAGCAGTTCGTGCAGTGCGAACCAGGCGACCGACGAGCGCTCGCCGATGCGGCAGTAGGCGACTGTCGTCTCGTCGCCGTCAATGCCTTTGTCGGCGTACAGCTCCTCGATCTCATCGGCACTCTTGAACGTACCGTCCTCGTTGGTGACCGCAGCCCACGAGATGTTCTGTGCGCCGGGGACGTGGCCGCCGCGCTGGGCGGTCTCGTTGAGTCCTGGCGGTGCGAGGACCTTGCCGGAGAACTCCTCGGGCGAGCGAACATCGACGAGCGGCAGGCCCTTGTCGATGGCATTCTCGACGTCGTCGCGGTAGGCACGGATGGACTCTCGCGGCCCGGAGGCCTCGTAGTCGACGGCAGAGAACTCGGGGACCTCGTCGGTCGTTGGGTAGTCGTTGTCGAGCCAGTACTCGCGGCCGCCGTCGAGGAGTTTCACGTCGTCGTGGCCGTAGTATTTGAACTGCCAGTAGGTGTAGGCCGCAAACCAGTTGGCGTTGTCACCGTAGAGGACGACCGTCGAGTCCTCGGTGATCCCGTGGGCACCCAGCAGCTCTTCGAAGTCCTCTTTCGAAAGGATGTCGCGGGTGGTCTGGTCCTGGAGGTCTTCCTCCCAGTTGAAGCCGATGGCACCGGGGGCGTGACTCTCGTCGTAGGCTTCGGTGTCGACGTCGACCTCTACGAGTCGATAGTCGGAATCGTCGCTCTGGAACGCATCGAGATGGTCTTCGGCCCAGTCAGCCGAGACCAGCACGTCTTTCGCGTACTCTGTCATACACTCACCGCTTGTACCCCCACTGTCTTAGTACTAGTATCAACGGTGCTTTCAGCCGGTCCTGAAGGATTCCGGAGAGTATTGCCAGCGGTTGTCGCTGCGGTGGCGACACACCTGCTCAGACAGGATCCGACGCCGACCACAGCCGATCGTTCCGCCGAAAACACGGCAACAATATCCTGTATCGAGGAACCCCGGCGGCGGTCGACACCGACGTATGGTTAACGACCATCGAGCTATACAGAGACAGTATGTCCACTGATCTGCTCGTCGAGGCCGCGTGGGTCGCCGACCGGCTCGATGACCCGTCGGTCCGTCTCGTCGACGTCCGCGACACCTGGGAGTACGACGCCATGGGCCACCTCCCGGGTGCGGTCTCGGTGCCGTTCGACAGCTACCGCGACAGCGACGCCTCCGATCCAGGAACGCTTCCTGGAGCCGCGGCCTTCGCCGACCTGCTCGGTGAGGCAGGGATCAACGCCGACGATACCATCGTCGCCTACGACGACACCCACGGCGTGTTCGCCGCCCGGTTCGTCTTCACAGCCCTCGTCTACGGCCACGACGACGTTCGGCTGCTGGACGGCGATTTCAGTGCGTGGCGACGCGAGTACGAAACCACGGACACGGCCCCGGATATCGAGCCGACGAGCTACGAGTCTCCAGGATTCGTTGCCGACGCCCCGATCGTCGACCGCGAGGCCGTCGAGGCTGCGATCGACGGCGGCGAGACGACACTCATCGACACCCGCGAGCAGTGGGAGTACGAGGAGGGCCACCTGCCGGGGGCGGTCCGGCTCGACTGGATGGAACTCGTCGACGAGGAGACACGCGGCGCCAAATCCGCAGACGAGATTGAGTCGATGCTGGCCGACCGCGGTATCGAGACCGACCGCTCCCACCCAATCGTTCTCTACTGTAATACCTCGCGCCGACTAACCCACACGTTCGTCGTCCTCCGCTCGCTCGGCTTCGAAGACGTAGCCGTCTACGAGGGCAGCATGACCGAGTGGGAGAACGCCGACGGCCCGATCGAGACGGTCGACACCGACGAGTAGGGAGCTCTTACTAACAGTAGAAACGTCTTACCCACTACTCAAAGCCGCGGTCGACGCCCGCGTCCTCGATGAGATCGTCGAGCGATATGCAACGGCCTGTCGACTACTGCGTAAAATAGAGTTCTCGGATAACCATCGCCATTCCTCCGAGAATCAGTACCACGGTGAGGACCGATTCGTTGCCCGAGAGGAACCGTTCGGCGCCCCAGAGGACGACACCGAAATACAGCGCGACCCGGAAGCGGCGACTCTCCATACTCCCCCAAAAGACACCGTAAATAACGAGTGCCGAGACGTAGAGTGTCACAACGATTTCACCGACGACAGCCGGAGAGAGGCCGTTCGTACTCACAAGCCTGACCGACGCGGCCAGCGATACAGCGACGAGAAACCCCACAGCAGCACGGAGTAGCACTTTCTTGTAGTTGGTGCCAGTCGACTCGCTCATTACTGAGAGGGATGCCCAGCAGCCACTTCGCTCCTCCGACTCGGGGTGGCCATCGATAGTGTTTTTCAGCCCCCACCACCGAACACAGGTAGTGACAGCGAGCCTCCGTGGCGAGATCATCGCCGTCGACGAGCCGACGACGGTCGAAACCGAGTACGGCGAGCGCAAACTCGCAGAGCTCCGGCTCCGACCAACCGACGGCAGCGAGACCAACGGAGATGCGGCGGTCGACGTAACCCTCTGGGCGAAGTGGGCTGACACCGCCGACCACGCCGAGTCGGGGATGGATCTGATCGTTACCGAACCGGAGGTCAACGAATACGATGGTGGGATCACGTACAGCACTACAGGAGCGTCGTACGTCGTTCTCGAACCGGATTTTCTGGTCGACGTGACCGCTATCCGGTCGTGGGTACAGTGCCCCCGGATGTACTATCTCAACAAGCTATCGGCCATTCCGCTCAACTATCCGGTCGTTAAAGGGACGATCGTCCACGACGTGTTTGGCGATCTGCTCCGCGGGCGTGATCTCGATGCATCGATCGAGGATCGGGTCGCCGAGGCGGGTCTCGAACTCGGCCTGCTCGGCCGCGATGTCGAGGAGGTCGAAGGCGAGGTCCGGGGGAACGCCGCGGCGATCGAGGGGTGGCTCGCACAGGGAACGTTGACCGAGGAAGACGCCTGGCGCTCCGAATACACGCTTATCAGTCCGACCTTCGGCCTCAAGGGCCGGGCCGACGCCCTCCGGCGGGGGATGCCGGTCGAACTCAAAACCGGGAAGAATACGAGCCGCGAGCCGCGGTTCCAGGACAAGATCCAGGCGGCCAGCTACGCCTTGATGCTCGACGAACGCGGCGTCGACGCCGATACTGGCACCCTCTTGTACACCAAAAACACGACGCTCGAACGAACCGAGGAGTCGGGCGATCTCTCGCCCGCCAAGGAGTTCTCGATGGGAAAGGGTCTGCTCGAATTCGTGGTCCAAAGTCGCAACGCACTCGCCGCGATGGAGGCCCGCGAGGAGATTCCAACGGGGTACGAAGCGGATGCAAAGTGTGAGTACTGCTTCGAGCAGGACACCTGTATGGTGGTCTCGGGGCGGCTCGATCAGGAGTCGAAGGCGGGTGCGGTGGGTCGACCGATCCCCGAGGACGAACGCGAGTACTTCGAACGGTTTTATAAGGCAATCGAGGCCGAACGCCGCGCCACCCACGAGGAGTACCGAAAACTCTGGGAGCAAGGCGATCAAGAACGGGCCGACGACGACCGGGCACTGATTGGTCTCGAACCCCTCGGCCAGCGGGAGATCGACGGCAACCGCTGGGAGCTTCGCGCGCGCAAGCCGCGGGAGGCCGTCTCGAAACTCCGCGAAGGCGACATCGCACTCGCCAGCGACGGCGACCCCGTTTCGGGCCACGCCGAACTGTGTCGGATCACCCAACTCGACGAGGAGATCGTCGTCACGACCGACGAGCCGGTCGACCTCCGTCGGCTGGATGTCTACCCCTCGGAGATCTCGGTCGACCGAATGCTGACCGCGCTCCACGACACCGTGTTGAAGAGCAGCGACGATCGCAAGGAGATTCTCTTTGGCCGCCGGGAGCCTGCTTTTGACGACGGTAGGGAGACCTTTATCGACAACAACGAGGGGCAAAACCGCGCGGTCAACCTCGCGGTCAACGCCGAAGACTGCGCGCTGATCCACGGCCCGCCCGGAACCGGGAAAACGTACACCATCGCGCGGCTGATCCGTGCGCTCGTCGACCGCGGCGACCGCGTCCTCCTGACTGCGTTCACCAACCGGGCGGTCGACAACGCACTCGAAGCCCTCCGCGAACAGGGGTTCGAGGACATCTGCCGGGTCGGCACCGATACCGGAATTCGGGAGGATATGCTGGACGTGCAGCTGGAAACACGCGGGGACCCCCACGAGCGGGCCGCGGAACTCCGCAACGCGCCAGTCGTCGCCGCGACGACCGCCAGCTGTGGCTCCCGAGTCATGCGCGAACAGGAGTTCGATGTCGCGGTCGTCGACGAAGCCTCCCAACTCACCGAGCCCTCGGCGATGGCCGCGCTCAATCTGGCCGACCGGTTCGTGCTCGTCGGCGATCACGAACAGTTGCCGCCTGTCGTGCAGGCTGCCGACGCTGGCGAGGAGTCCGGGGAGGGCAATCCCCTCTCTACGTCGCTGTTCGAGCGGTTGATCGAGTCGTATCCCGACGCCGCAGTGATGTTGACCCGCCAGTACCGGATGTGCCAGCGGATTCAGGCCTTTTCCTCCGCCGAGTTCTACGACGGCGCACTCCGGCCCGCGACGGGGGCTGTTGCCGCCCAGTCGCTGTCCGAACTCTGCGATCCGGAGTCGCTGCCCGCCGAACTCCAAGACTCGGTCACGTTTCTCGACCCGGATGGGACACGCGTGGGAAACACGAATCCGACCGAGGCCGACCGTGTCGGCGAGATCGTCGAGACCTACATCGATGCCGGCGTCGACCCCGACGCTATCGGCGTCATTGCACCGTTCCGCGCGCAGGTCGCCGAGATCAGCCGCCGGGTCGATGTGACCGTCGACACGGTTGACCGCTTTCAGGGATCGAGCAAGGAGATCATCGTCGTCTCCTTCGTCGCTACCGGCGAGCTTGAGGGGCCGCTGTTCGAGGACCACCGCCGGATCAACGTCGCACTCACGCGAGCGAAAAAGGGGCTGGTACTCGTCGGTGACCGCGGGGCACTGTCGACCGACCCCTTCTACCAACGCCTACTCGACTGGGCCGACCGCTGACCCGCTGCTGTCGACCTTTCAATGGAATCGCATTTATTGGCTGAACTACACTTTTCGGGGTTCCCCACATGACTGTGGGTATGAGTAACGAACAGGAGACACGGAGTTCAAAAGAGATCTCACGAGAGTCGGGACAGATCGGCGTCCGCGAGCTGTCGGTGGCCAGTCTCTCCGGGCTCGTCGGGATGATAGCCATGCAGCCGATTTTCGGTGTGGCAACGATTTTGGGTGTGCTCGATCCGGTCGCGTTTTCGGCGTTTGCCAACATCGTCGGCTACGGACTGAATTTCTGGGGCGGGGTTGCGATTTTCGTCCTCGGTGGGATAACGGTCCTGCCACTGTTGTTCATCACGCTCGGGAACTACCTCCCGCCAGCGACGAGTATTCCGCTCCGGGGAGTCACCTACGGTACGATCATCTGGACCGGGTTCGCCCTCGCGTTTTATACTGACCAGAGCGGCGTCGGACTCGTGATCTATCTGGTGATGACCCTCGTTAACCACTGGATATACGGCGCGGTGCTCGGCTCGGTGTACACACGGTACGCCTCGATCGCGGCCTACGAAGTGTGACTGTGGCGGGTTCCGCGTGGTAGGCTGGTCCTACTACCGGTATGAGGGTGGCTAGACGCCTCCGTTACGGATCGGCCGTCGACTGAAGCATGCTAACTGGTGACAGGCGCGGCGAACCACGTGACACCCAGTACCGGAATGTATCCGGTATGTAACTGAAATTCAGTCACTTGTGAGTGTCCGTATCTATATAATATAGCCCTCCAACGGAACAGTATCTTAATACAACTGGTCAGAATTACTATATGTACAACCTGATCCTAACGAAATATGGCAGAACGCCACTCGGACGATTCCGGGCAGAAAGCACAGCTTAACAGACGGGATTATATGCGGCTCGGTGGTGCGGCAGTCGGTGCGACCGCACTCGGTGTTGGGGCAACGACATCGGTTTCGGCTCAGACCGGCACAGTCGTCGACCTCGGTGCCGAGGGCCTCAGTGAGGGCGACGAGATCGACCCGTATCTCGAAGAGTTCGTCGACGACGGTGTCGAGGTACGCGTTCCGGAGGGCGAGTACGACTGGAACGGCGAGGGCTTTACTGGCGCGAGTCGTGATGCAGCCATCGTCGGGCAAGGCGAAGTCATTCTCAACAACACCGCAGGAGACTGGTACCAGACGATCAAAGCCAGCGGCGGCACCGTCGAGATCCGGAACTTCACGGTTCGAGGGGAAGCAACGGGTGAGAACACGCGATTCCGCCTCGATGCGGAATCGGATGGTCGGATCGTCGTCGACAACCTCAACTTCCCCGACGGCTCGGAATCCGGTGGCGAAGCCAAGGCGTTCTACGCACCCCGGGATCACGCGGGCGTCATCGAGATCCGAAACTGCTACTACGCGAACTTCGATGACAACGGCATCTACGCGAGTTCACCCGGCTACGATGACGGGGCTGGCGGGCAGGTCATCGTCGAGAACTGTACGTCGCACAATAACAATATCGCGGGCATCCGCATCGGCTCCTCCGAGAGCGTCGTTCGGAACTGTCTGATCATCAACGACGACGCTGCTCCGGAATCGCCCAGCGGCTCGCGGAACCAGCGCGGCATCCGGGTGCGGGCCCCTGGTGACGACATCGTGATCGAGGACTGTGAGATCATCCACTCCTACGAGGGCGCGGGTGCGCCGATCCAGCTCCACCGGACCGCTGAGGGCGGCTCGGGCACGATCAACAACGTTCGAATCCTGAACAACACGGACAACGAGGCCATCTCGGATCAGGACGGCAACACGGCCGAAGGGTGGAGCGGAGGGAACATCAGTATCACCGGCGACGGTGATCTCACCTACCCCTCGGAGTTCGACGCCACCACCGGCAGCGACGCCCAGGACCCGACCGGCGAGGACCCACAGGGCGATACCACAACCGACACCAGCACCGATGACTCGCAGGACGATTCAACCGACAGCTCGGGGTCAGGAGACCCGTCGGATTCCTCAGGGGGCTCTGGCCCTGCTGAGGGCACCAACCGACTGCTGGTGACGACCGAACCCTCCGACGGCGCGAGCTACGAGTTCACCGCGACCGGCGAGATCACGCCTCGATACGACCTGACGGAGTTCAACGCCAACGACGATTCTGTCGGCGAGAGCGCAACCGAGAACGACGACGGCACCTGGACGGCCACGGGCCAGCTCTCGGGGGCTGGCTCTAGTGGCGACTCCTTCGACGTCGCTGGCGACATTACGTCGGTCTCTATTGATGGCGACAGCGGGGCCGTCTCGCTGTATCTCAACGACGAGGAGCTCTCGACGGACGACCTTGCCGACCAGTCGTCTGATGAGCAGCCGACCGATGACGGCCAGGCTACAGACGAGCAGCCGACTGATGAAGACCAACAGCCGGACGACACCGATGACGCTGCCGACGACAGCGAGCTCACCAACGTCCTCCTGCTTGACGGAACTGTCAGCGACGACCTCGCCCAGTACAAAGTCGTCGTCAGCGGCCAAATCGAGCGGAGCGACTCGCTGAGTTCAAGCGCAGACGGTGAGAGCCCGTGGGACGAGATCGAAGACCGCGTCGACGGATCGAGCGCAACCGGTATCGTCGCCAAAGGCCTCGACGGCTACCGGTTCTCCGGCGACCTCGTTAGCTTCCAAGTCAAGGGTCACGTCAACCTCACTGTCGAACAGGCGTCCCAGTAGACCCATGGCGGCATACAGTGACTGGGAGTCGCTTTCGGCGGACCCCGATCCGGAAGCCGACCTCGGATACGTCGGCACTGAGTGGGATGTCATTCGGACGACGCAGAAAGAGCAGTCGCATCTGCTCTTTTTGCCGCAGGACGAACAGCTCCTGAAACAGGAGGCGTTCGTGATCGCCGACGAATCGGCTGTCGTCGATATCGCTACCCACCGGTAACGTAGCGGGCAGCCGCGTCGGGGGTCGCGGCTACCAAATTTATTCGGTTCTGAACGGTTGCGACACCGCGTACTGTCACCAATAGTGATTCTAGGACGGACAGCAGTCACTCCCTCTCACTGGTTGTGAGCGATGCGGATCTCGTACGGCAACGTTGGGTGACTGTACCGACCGCGCGGAGCCGATTCGTCGCCGACCGTCACCGATACCGGTACGGGTTCGGCCGCTCTGTCAGTCGGATACCACTCCTGGCCGGTTGGGATGACGACGAACCGGGCGTGTTGGTCGCCAACCCACGCGAACGACTCGCTCGGCGTCCCCCACGCCGAGAGCCCGACCCTCTCTTCGAGCCACTCGACGAGCGCCAGTGGCTCTTCGGCCGGCAATCCGACCTCGGTCACCCCGTCGACGACGCCCGAGTCACCTTGCTGGCGCGGATCACCGTCGTAAGCGAGCCCTTCGAGAACGTTTTCCTCGGGGTCTTGGAAGTAGATCGCCGTCCCGTCCAAAAACTCGAACCGGCGGCTCGGTTCGCCCTCGACGGGGAGGATCGTTGCCCGGTCGGCCAGCCAGTCGGCGGCCTGGTCGCCGTCGAGTAGCAGTCGAACCGCCAGATGGACCGGTGGTGCCTTTTCAGCCGCGGTGAATCGGAGCGTGGTCTCGCCGAGTCGAACCGTCGACTCGTCGTCGCTGCCATCGCTTGAACCGAACCGGGAGCGATACCACTCGGCTACCCTCGCCGGATCGGCGGCCGGAATCACCACCTGTTCGAACCGCATTGGTAGCCTTCGGGTTGGGAACCGTTTATAAATAGTGGCAGGCAGTCCGCTCTACTCGGTTTGGAGTGTGTTGGCTCCATCACTGTTGATCTCTGCGAGTACTCGATCGTGGAACTCCTGGAGCACCGCGCTCTCGTCGTCGGCGAGCACCACGTCACTGGCCATCAATGTCGCCAGCCCGAAGGCCCGCGGGCCCGGGGAGTCGACGGTGTGGGTGACGACCTCGATCTCGCCGTCCTGGACCCTTCGTAAGAACTTCCTAACGCCGGTTATGTTGAGCTTATCCTCAGTGATCTCCCGATAGGTCTCCTCAATGACCGCAAACGAGTCGAGGTCTTGGGCGAACGACAGCAGCATCTCGCTGGAGACCTGCTGTTGGGCGGCGGATTTCTCGTAGCCCTTGTACCGTTTGAGGATCATCAACGACCGGGTCGCGTTGATCCGAAAATACCGCTGGAGGAGGTCGGTGCCGTCGAGGGCCGCCCGCAACTCCTCGACGGCCGACTCTGGGTCGAGGTCCTGGATGATGCCTGCCACGTCGACCTTCCGATTAAGTGGCATCTCGATCGAAAACCCGTTGTCGGCAACTGCCACCTGGACGTTCGTCGTTGCGTGCTGGGCGCAGTGGTAGGCGACCAGCCGCGAGAGGCCGTCGTTGAACGCCCGACCATAGTCGGAGTGAATATAAAACCGGCGGCGGTACTCGGTGCGGTCGATCTCCGTTTCGATTACCAGCCGATCGTCGGTACTCACGGCTGCTTTGCCGAGATACTGCTGCTGTTCGTCGTACAGTCGGCTGATCGCCCGTACACTGTGTTCGTCAATCGGGAACTCACGGAGCCAGCTCCTGACGCCCGCGATCCCGCCGGTGTCGAACCGCTCGCAGAGTTCGGTCTGGAAGTCGACGATCGCCCGACCCAAATCGTACGACAGCGGTAACCGTTCGGAGAACCACGAGGGCACTGTCGGCCGCGCCGAGGTCGGCTCGACGTACACCTTCGAGCCGCGCCGATAGCAGTACTCGAAGTTCTGCCCGCCGAGGACGAATACGTCGCCGGGGTCGATCGTATCGAGATATCCCTCGTCGAGCGTGCCAACCCACTCGCTGTCGCTTCGCGTGTGGACCGCACAGCTAAACGAATCGGGGATCGTCCCGATGTTGGTCATATAAATCACGCGGGCGAGCCGGCCGCGTTTGCCGATCAGCCGCTCGCCGACCGGGAACTCCCCGTAGTGGTGCTCGCCGTCGGGTGGATCGTTCGTATCCCGCCAGATCTTCGCGTAGACGTTTTTCTCTTCGAGGCCGGGGTAGTCAGCGGTTAAATATCGCATCAACCGTTCCCAGTCCGTCGAATCGTAGTTGCGGAACGGATATGCCCGACGCAAGGTCGACTTGAGGTCCGCTTCGCGCCAGATTCGGTTGATCGCCATCCCATAGACGTGTTGGGCCGCAACGTCGGCGGCGTTCTCGGGGACGAACACGCGGTCGACAAAGCCCTCTTCGGCCTTCTGTAACATCACCGCACACTCGATGAGTTCGTCGCGGTCCAGGGCGATCACCCGCCCTGTCACAGTTTGGCCGAGCTGGTGACCCGCTCGCCCCACACGCTGGAGCAGCGAGGCGACGGATTTCGGCGAGCCGATCTGGATCACCAGATCGATGTGCGGCATATCGATCCCGAGTTCGAGACTCGTTGAGGTCGTCACTACCTCCAGCTCCCCGGCCTTCAGCCCTTCTTCGATCTCCGTTCGTCGATCTTTCGAGAGGCTACCGTGATGACAGCCGGAGTTAGCCTCATCATACCGGTCGGGAAACCGCTCGCGGAGGGTCTGTAGCACCCGTTCGGCCCCCGACCGCGTGTTGGTAAAGACGAGCGTGTTCGTGTGGTCGCTAATGAGTTCGTCGAGACGGTCATACAGCCGGTCCTGGATGACTTCCCGAGGTGTATCAATCAAGTCGTCGGTCGGACACTCCAGTTCGATATCGAACACCCGGACGAACCGCGAGTCGACCAGTTCGTACTCCCGCGGCTCGCCGCCCGGCTCTTTGCGACCGACCAGAAACTCCGCGACGGTCGACAGCGGCTCGACGGTCGCCGAACAGCCGATCCGGGTGGGCGAGGTTTCGGCCATCGCTTCGAGCCGTTCGAGCGAGACCGCCAGATGCGTCCCGCGTTTGTTTTCGGCGAGACTGTGGATCTCGTCGACGATCACGTATTCGACGGTTTCGAGCTTCTTCTTGAATTTCGGGGAGTTCAGCAGAATCGCCAGCGTTTCGGGGGTCGTGTTGAGGATGTGTGGCGTCTCCTCCAGCATCTGCTGGCGGGCCGCGCTGTCGGTATCGCCGTGGCGGATCGCGTGACGGATCTCGGTGTCGACGCCGCGGTCGGCCAGTCGCTCGGAGATCCCTTCAAGCGGAACCGTGAGGTTTCGGTGAATGTCGTTGGCCAGCGATTTCAGCGGCGAAATATACAGGCAGTACACCGAATTGTCGAGGCCGTCCTCGCTTCCCTTGTCGCGGCGAAACAGTTCGTTGATGATTGCGGCAAACGAGGCTAACGTCTTACCGGAGCCGGTCGGTGCACAGATGAGGGCGTTATTCTCGTCGTGAATGTGCGGGATCGCCCCACGCTGGGGTGGAGTAAAAAAGCCGCCGTTGGATTCGACGAACCCGCCGAACTCCTCGACCCACCACTCCCGGACAGCCGGCTCGAACAGTTCAAGCACGTCGCCGTCGGCGATGTCGACCGTTTCCGGATCGAACCCGTAGTCGGCGTCGGCGGCTGCCGCACTGAGAAGCTCGCGGCCGGCGGAGGGCATCTTGGATTCCATTGTTGCCCGTCGCGTAAGTCGGTTGTGTTGACAGCCGACCCCAACGCCTTTGGGCGACAGCAGCCTGCGGGTGGGTATGCAGGTCACGTTTCTGGGGACCGGCAGCGCCATGCCAACCGGGAGCCGGATGCAGACCGGGCTCCTCCTCTCGGCTGGTAGGAAGTCCCTACTGGTCGACTGCGGCAGCGGTATCCTCCACCGTCTTGCCAACACTGAAACGGGGTACGAAGGCGTCGGTAGTGTCCTCCTAACCCACCATCATCTCGACCATGTTGCCGATCTATTGCCCCTTTTGAAAGCTCGGTGGCTCGCCGGAGAGGAGCATCTCGAAATCATCGGTCCGCAGGGAACCAAGGCGCTGGTCGACGGCCTGTTGTCGGTCCACGACTACCTCGACGGCCGGGTAAATCTTCGGATTCGGGAGGTGACCGCTGGCCACTCCTTCGAGGTCGCGGGGTTCGGCATCGAGGGCCACGAGACCAGACACTCGATGGACGGGCTGTCCTACCGGTTTGCTGACGCCGAGGAGGCCGACCCGGTGTTCGCCTTCAGCGGCGACACGGAGGCCTTCGCCGGATTGGCACGATTCGCCGACGGCTGTCGGGTACTCGCTCATGACTGTTCGTTTCCCGACGATGTCGACGTCTCGGGCCATCCGACACCCACGCAACTGGGAGCGGCAGTGGCTGACTGTGCGGTCGACCGGCTATATCTCACACATCTCTATCCGCACACGGAGGGGAACCACGACACGATGCGCCAAGCGGTTGCCGAGGGTGGGTTCGAGGGGGAGATCCGGTTCGCACGGGACGGGCTGCGGGTCGACTTATAACCGGACAGAATTATATCGAAGACACCCAACACAGTGTCTGTATGGGCGGGACCGAAGAACCTGCAGTGAGTTTCGTCATCCCGGCACGGAACGAGGCGGCGTATCTCCCGACCACACTCGAAAGCATCCGGCAGTTGGAAACCACAGTCAGCTACGAGCGCATCGTCGTCGACGGCCAAAGCGAGGACGAAACGCCGGAGATCGCTCGCGAATACGGGGCCCGCGTAGTCGCCGGCAACGGAACCGGACAGGGTGACGACCGCCATCTCGGTGCGGTGGCTGCGACGGGTCGCTGGCTGGCGTTTATCGATGCCGATACCCGTCTCAGTGACGCGTATCTTGACCGAATGCTCTCGTTCGTCACCGACCACGGGCTGCAAGGCGCAAGCTCCCGGTGCCGCGTTACCGGCGGTTGGCGGACCGTACCGATCGAAGCGCTGTTCAATTACGTTCTTCCGCGGTTGTCGCCGCCGCCGTTCCCGGGGTTCAACGTGTTCGTCGACCGCGAGGCCTACTTCGATGTCGGCGGGTTTACCACCAGCCCGAACGAGGATATGGCGTTCAGCCGGGCGCTCGGCAAACGATATCCGATCGACGTTTGTCCGGCCGTACTGGTCGAAACGTCGGGTCGACGGATCGAACGTGATGGACTGCTTCGAACCGTCGCCTACTACACGAAACTCGAATATCAGCGCCAGATCCAGTCGAAACTGGACGCGCTGTAGTCGCTGCCCGACGTTGGGCTGTCGTTATGCTCGCTGATAACGAGTCAGAAAGATTCATTTTTGATTGTTTAGAACCCTCATTATGGTCGCCATAACCCATCCGTTCGTGATTCTCGGGATGGTGTCGACAGTCGCGGCCAGTGGGATTGCTGCGGTCGCGTGGTATCAGCGAGAGTCGCCGGGCGCACGTGAGTATACGGTCGTCATGGCTGTGTTGGCGATCTGGTCGGCGTGCTACGTGCTGCAGTTGCTGCAGCCGACCGTCTCGACCAAACTCCCGTGGCTCGTCGCCCGCCACGCCATCACGCCGCTTATCGGGGTGTTGTTCTGGGTTTTCGCCGCTCGGTACACGGATCGACCGGGGTTGCTATCACGGCGCTACCTGTTGTCGCTTTCGGCTGTAGGAGCGGTGAGTGCAGTCCTCGTGGTCTTGAATCCTGGATCGATCTACTGGGTGGCGCTGCGACCGGCCGTAACTGCCTCGCTGCCAGTCGTCGACATCGACTTCGGCCCGGCCTTTTGGCTCAACGCGGGCTACACGCTGGGCATCGTCGGTGGGGGCCACGTATTCATCGTGGTCATGTTCCGCGAATCGTTGGACGTCTATCGGCCACAGCTCACAGCGATGACCGTCACCGGGGCCATCGAGTTCGGGCTGACGGCGATGTTTTTGAGCGATCATCTGGCCGCCGTTCCGTCGCTCAACCCGTGGCCACATATCCAGCTCATCACCTACGGGACGACGATCGCAGTGATCCCCATCGGCTGGTCGTACGTTACCGGCGCGCTGTTCAAGCTCCAGCCGTTGGCCGAACGCGTCGTCATCGAGAACATGGACGACGCCGTGTTCGTCTTCGACCGCAACGACACCCTGCGGTACACCAACAGCGCGGCACTCAGATTGCTTGATCCGTCGACCACCTCGGCAATAACGGGCGAGGCTGTCGAGACCGTGTTCGCCGACTATCCCGAACTGCTCGCCCAGTACCGACGGACGCCCACCGACCGGACGACCGACTCGAACACGCTCCAGTTCGTCGTCGACGGCGAGCGACGCTACTACGATCTGCGCGGGTCGCCGATCACTAACTCGGCCGGGATGACGACGGGCGCGGTTGTCGTCGCCCGCGACGTGACCGTCACCAACCGCCAGCGGGCCGAACTCCGCGAGCGAGCCGACGAGCTCGAACGCAAAACGGCCCAACTCGAACAGCAGAACGAACGGCTCGACCAGTTCAGCAGTTTCGTCTCTCACGACCTCCGCAGTCCGCTGCAGGTCGCCCGCGGCTACCTCCGACTTGCCGAGCAAACCGAGAACCTCGATCACCTCGATGAAGTCGACGACTCCCTCCGGCGGATGGATGCCATGGTCGACGATCTCCGGGAACTCACGCGTGTCGATCAAAACGAGCTTTCGACCGAACCCATAGTCGTCGAATCGGCTGCCAGACAGGCGTGGGGACAGGTCGACACCGGGACGGCTAGCCTCGAAATCAAGCATTCGGGTGAGATCCTCGCCGATAGAGAATTCCTGTTGCACGTCTTCGAGAACCTGTTCCGGAACAGTGTGGAACACGGTTCCACAGGCAGTCGGCCACAGGCCGACGACAGCGTCGAGCATGGCTCGACTGGCAACCGGACGGAGTCCGGTGACAGCCTCGAACACGGAAATAACGGCGTGACTGTCCGCGTCGGCCCGCTCGCCGACGGGCTATTCGTCGAGGACGATGGAGCGGGAATTCCCGCGGACGAACGCGAGTCGATCCTGGAACATGGCTATAGCACATCCAGCGGGGGCACCGGACTCGGGCTCTCGATCGTCAGCACGGTGGTCGAGGCCCACGGCTGGATGATCACCGTCACCGAAAGCGACGACGGCGGTGCCCGGTTCGAGTTCTCCGACGTCGACAAGGCCGTCGACGCACCGCCGGATGCGACCCGACTGCCACGGAGATAGGTCGATTGCGTGGATTTCTATCTGTCAGTGTTCGATCCTAGTAATGCACTCGTGACACAATTAATTTTTAATCATATTTTGGATGTCATTTATGCTACGGATTAATTCAATTCTGAATGAACATTTTTTAGGATAAGGTATAATCATGCTAATTTATCCGATGATTATTAATGTAGGTCACGGCCATCTTCTATCGTATTGCATTACAGCCAAAATCGGACGGTTCCGAGCGGATACCCACGGTGATAATCTCATGACTGATAAATCAACGAAACTCTCACGTCGTACTGTCCTCACAACAACTGGTGCTGCCGCAGTCACCGGCTTAGCTGGCTGTACTGGAGGAGACGAAGGCAGTGGTGGGAGCAACGGCAATGGAAGCGGCGGGGCCAACGAGCTTGAACTCCTCCATGCGTGGTCCTCGGGAGACGGCAACGCCGCCATTGCGGCCCTTATCGAAGGGTTCCAGGAGGAACATCCGGATGTCGAGTTCGCCGAGGAACCGGTCGACGGCGCGGCACGCAGCAACCTCGATCAGGTCGTCCTCAACAAACTCCAGGCCAACGACCCACCGAGTACGTTCCAGCTGTGGCCGGGCAAGAACTTGGCAAAGTTCGATGGTGCCTACGAGGACATCGAGGACGACGTGTGGACCGACGACCTCAAGGAGAACTATTTGGCTGGCCCACAGGAACAAGCCCAGTATAACGGCAGCTACGTCTCCGTCCCGCTGAACATCCACCGGATCAACAACCTGTTTTACAATACGGCAGTCCTCGAAGAGGCCGGTGTCGACCCCGCGAGCCTCTCGTCGGCGAGCGATGTCGTCAGTGCCTGTGAAACGATTGCCGCCGAAACCGATGCCGTCCCGTTTGCCCACCAGACCAGCGGGACGTGGTCGACCGTCCAGCTCTGGGAGACGATCCTGCTCGGACAGGCCGGCATCGACGGCTACGAAGCGTTCATCAACGGCAACGGCGACGCCGGGCAGGTCCAAACCGCGCTCGAATCGGTCGTCGAACTCAGCGAGTACTACCCGGGTGACTCCTCGTCGATCACCTTTACCGAGGCCAACACGATGGTCATGGATGGCGACGCCGCGTTCATCCACCAGGGCGACTGGGCGGCGGGTGCCTACAGCAACGCCGACGGGTTCAATTACGGCGAGGACTGGGGGCAGGTAACGTACCCCGGCACCTCCGGCAGCTACCTCCTCAACATGGATTCGTTCCCCTTCATGGCGAACAACCCCTCGCCGGAGGCGACCCGGCAGTTCCTCAGCTACTGTGGTACCGCGGAGGGGCAGGTGCGGTTCAACGCCGAAAAGGGGTCGATTCCACCGCGGAGCGACGCCGACGTCTCCGCGCTCAACCAGTTCCAGCAGGACCAGTTCGAGGACTTCAACGCCGCGGACAACCAGCCCCCGTCAGTCGAACACGGGCTGGCTGTCTCGCCGGCTGTCAAGACGAACATCAGCGACGCGTTCAGTAGTTTCCTCGAAAACTACGACGCCGCCGCAACAGCCGACGCACTGATCGGCGCGTCCAACTGATCGGGACCCCCTCCACTCCCGCATTATGCGTAATCCACTTACTGTACTCAAACGACGCCTCTCGGAGCACCGTGAGGTTCGCACCGATGGTGGCACAACGTCAGCTGGCTCGATCCTCGACCGCGACTCGGTGCGGTCGGCCCCGTTTTGGCTCCCGCCGTTTCTGTTGATCGGGCTGTTCATCTACGGCGCAATCGCCTGGAACATCGTCCTCTCGTTGACGGATTTTCAGGGGCTGGGCAGTCCCGATTACAGCGCGCTCGACTTCGAGAACTACGTGGTCGCCTTCTTCGGCGGAACACCCTCGTGGTCGGAGCTAACCGTCTCGCCGATCTGGAACTCGGCGTGGAACACCGTCGTGTTGATGGTGTCGTTTTCGGTGGTCTGTCTCGCCCTTGGACTCGTGTTGGCGATCCTCGTCGACCAGGAGATCCGCTTCGAGAACACCTTCCGGACGATCTACCTGCTGCCGATGAGCCTCTCTTTCGTCGTTACGGCGAAGTTTTGGCTCTACATGTACAACGTCGAAACCGGGCTGGTCAACCTCTTCCTCGGGGCTGTCGGCGTCGGCCCCGTTGAGATCGTCCAGAACCCGGATCTGAAACTGGCCGCGGTCGCCTTCGCGCTGATCTGGCAGTTCAGCGGCTATGCGATGATCGTCTATCTGGCTGGTCTGCGGGCGATTCCGACCAGCCACTTTGAGGCCGCCCGCGTTGACGGCGCGAGCACGCTCCGGATGTACTGGCGCGTCATCATCCCACAGCTCAGAACCGCCACCGTGAGCGCGCTGGTCGTGTTGACAGTGTTCTCGCTGAAGGCCTTCGACTTCCTGTTCTCGATGTACGGCGGCTACCAACCGGGGCCGTCGGCCGACATCCTCGCCACCCGAATGGTGCGGGAGGCCTACAGCAACGGGAACTGGGCCTACGGCTCGGCTATCGCAGTGATTCTCTTCATTATGGCTCTGGCTATCGTTACACCGTACATCTACTCGCAGTACAAGCGAGGTGAGCTATGAGCACCGAAACGGGTCGGGTCGGCGAGTGGTCGCTGTTCGGCCACTCGCTGCGACGAGTCGTCCTCTACGGCATCCTCGCCGGGATGGGCGTGTTCTACCTCATCCCGATCGAGACCGGGATCATGACCTCGATCATCAATCCCGCGAGCTACACCGGGAGCTTCCCGTACCTCCCGCCGCTGGAGCCGCTGGTGCCGGGAACCGGGACGTTCTCGCTGGAACCGTGGCAGGGTGCCATCGACGGGCTCGGACAGGGGCTCGTCAACAGCGTCATCCTCGTCGTTCCGGCGACGATATTCTCGGGGCTGCTCGGCAGTATGGCCGCGTTCGGATTGACGACGATCAGCTGGCGCGGTCAGATCGGCATCTACATCCTCTTCGTTGCGGGAATTTTCATCCCGTACCAAGCGGTATTGGTGCCGCTGACGCAGTTCTGGTACAACGTCGTTCCGCTGCAGGCCGTCTTCGAGCCGCTTGCGGTGCTCCCGTTCGTCCAGGAGTACCACTGGAAGCTCGTCGCGCTGATCATTACCCACACCGCCTACGGGCTGCCGATCTGTACGCTGCTGTTCCGCGCGCACTACAAGAAGCTCTCCGACGAGATGGTCGAAGCCGCCCAACTCGACGGCGCGTCGGTAGCGACGATCTACCGGCGGATCATCCTGCCGCTGTCGATCCCGATGTTCGCGGTCGTGTTCATCTACCAGTTCACCCAGATCTGGAACGACCTGCTGTTCGCGCTCACCATCGTCCAGTTCGGCGATGCAGCGGTCGTCACCCAGGATCTGGTCGGTATCGGCGTCTCCCAGTCGGGGACGAACTTCCCGCTGCGGATGGCCGCCGCACTGTTGGCTGCGTTGCCGACGCTGCTGGTGTACATCTTCTTCGGCGATAAGTTCGCCAAGGGGGTCGCTGCATAGCATGACAACCGATTCAACAGGAGGAACCCACCCATGGCAGAACTAACACTCGACGGCGTCACGAAGGTATTCACAGAAGACGACGGCAACGAGATCGTCGCGGTCGACGAGGTCTCGGTCGACATCGAGGACGGCGAGTTCCTCGTGCTGGTCGGCCCCTCGGGCTGCGGGAAGTCGACGACCCTCCGGATGGTCGCCGGGCTCGAAACCGTAACAAGGGGAGAGATCAGCCTCGCCGGACGGCGGATCAACGACAGCCCGCCAGCCGAGCGGGACATCGCGATGGTGTTCCAGTCGTACGCGCTGTACCCCCACATGACGGTCGCCCAAAACATGAGTTTCGGGCTCGAAGAGTCCACGGAGATGGGCGACGACGAGATCAGCGAGCACGTCGCCGACACCGCCGCGATGATGGGGATCGAGGACCTGGTCGACCGGAAACCCGCCGATCTCTCCGGTGGCCAACAGCAGCGTGTCGCCCTCGGCCGGGCGATCGTCCGCGATCCCGAGGCGTTCCTGATGGACGAGCCGCTGAGCAATCTCGATGCCAAACTCCGGGCGACGATGCGGACCGAACTCCAGCGCCTCCAGGAGGAACTCGGCGTGACGACGATCTACGTCACCCACGACCAGACCGAGGCGATGACGATGGGCGACCGGATCGCCATCCTCGACGACGGCGTCCTCCAGCAGGTCGGGACGCCCCTGGAGTGTTACCACACGCCAAACAACCTGTTCGTCGCCGGCTTCATCGGCGATCCGTCGATGAACTTCTTCGAGATGGACGTCGACGGAGACCTCCTGGTCGGCGACCGCTTCGAGTACCCACTCACGTCGGCCCAAAGCGAAGCCGTCGATGAGGCTCGCCGAGTCACTCTGGGTATTCGGCCCGAAGACATCGAAATCGAGGCCGACGGGAGCGCCGACTCGCCCTCGGAGTTCGATGTTGCGGTCGACGTCGTCGAGCCGCGGGGCGACGAAAACACGCTCCACCTCACCTTCGACCGGGGCGTCGACGAGCCGGTGACGTTCACCGCGACCGTCAGCGGGCTGCGACAGCTCCAGGCTGGCGATTCGGTCGTCGCGACGTTCCCGCCGGAGGCGATCCATCTGTTCGACGCCGACACCGAGGCCGCGCTCCACAACCGCTCGCTCGACGTTCCCGAGGCAACCGAACAGATCGTATAACAGTAGTCGCCGACTACTCGAGTAGCCCGATGTCTTTGGCGACTAAGTCCTGGATCTGTGATTTGAGCGCCGGGTCGACCTCCGCACACTCTTCGCCGTCGTGTCTGTTTTCGTTGTGCCGTTCGAGCTGGTCGGCGACAGCCGAGAGCTCAACGGTCGTCTCGGTGCCACAGGCCTCACAGACGATGGGGATTTCCGGGTCGTCAGTGTTGTCAGTCATACCCGCCAGTTGCCCTGTGGGCTGAAAACCGATCCGGTTTCCGAGGAACGATCCTGAAGAAGTCCCGCCTAATTTCGACCATCTCGATCGATATTCGGTAGTTGTATTCGTTGCTTATATCACGCTTCGTATACTGCATCCAGTCGATGAGACGTTGCCATTCGAACACGGCGTGTCGACAGCGAGACCCGAGACGAAACAACTGGTCCACCGAGCGGGAGGTGTGGTAGATGGTCTCCCAGACGGCCGCCCTCGCCGCGACGGTAGCCACGCTGGCCGTTTTTATGATGGCTGGGCTTTGGTATGCCCGTGGCCGTGTCGGGACGGCCGAAGATCTGCTGACCGCGCGGAACTCCACCGGAACGGCGGCGACGACCGCGACGCTGATCGCGTCGACGATGGGCGCGTGGATCCTGTTTAGCCCCGCCGAGGCTGGAGCGGCCTTCGGTGGGCTGACCGCCGTGTTGGGCTACGCCATCGGGAGTGCAATCCCGCTTTTCCTCTTTATTCCGGTTGGCTCCCGTATCCGCGAGTTGATGCCGACCGGCCACTCGCTGACCGAGTTCGTCCTCGTTCGGTTCGGCCCGGTGATGTACCTCCTCGTGGTGGTCGTCTCGGTGTTCTACATGTTCATTTTTCTCGCCGCGGAGATGACTGCGATCGCGGGCTCGCTCGAACTGGTCGCCGGGGTTCCGGCGTGGCAGACCGCAACTGCGGTCGGCCTGTTCGTCCTCGTCTACACCGCCTACGGTGGACTCGTCGCCAGCATCTTCACCGACACCGTCCAGACCCTCGTTATCCTGCCCCTACTGGCGGTCGGCTTCGGGGCGGCAGTCCTCTTGCTGGGCGGCACCGACGCGATTTACACCACCGCGATGTCGACCGACCCAACCCTGCTCGATCCGGGGTTCCGCCCCGGCCTGGAGTTCGGCCTCTACGTCGTGTTTGCCATCCTCGGTGCGAATATGCTGAATCAGGGGATCTGGCAGCGCGTGTATGCCGCCGACGGCGAGTCGACGCTCCAACGGTCCTTCGGGGTCGCCGCGCTGACGGTCGTGCCGATGGTGCTGCTGGCGGGGCTGTTCGGCGTCGCCGCCTCGGGACTCGGGCTAGTCACGCCGGAGACTCAGAGCGTCGCCTTCTTCCTCGTCGTTTCCGAGGTGCTGCCGGAGACGATCGCCTTCGCCGTGGTTCTGTTAGTCGTCCTGTTGGTGATGAGTTCGGCCGACACGATGCTGAACGCGATTTCGAGTCTGGTGACCGTCGACCTCGCCCGACTCGGCGCGGTCGAGGGCGAACAGTCGCTCCGAGTGATCGGTCGGGGACTCACCGTCGTAGTCGCCCTCGGCGCGATTCTTATCGGGGCTCAGGGGTACAGCGTCCTCCAGCTGTTCCTCACCGCCGACCTGCTGGCGGCGGCTGTCTTTGTCCCGCTGATCTGGGGGCTCTACTCGAAGGGGCTGACCGAACGTGGCGCGCTGGCCGGGAGCCTCGCTGGGCTGGTGGTAGGCATCGCCTACTTCCCGATGCTCCGGGGTCTGCTGTTGGTCGTGCCCGGTCTTGGAAGCCTGTTGCCGGTGCCCGCGTTTCTCCCTGCGTTCCTCGGAGCCACCGGTGTCTCGACGCTGGTGACCGGCCTCGCTGTCGCGGTTGGGAACGCGGGCTTCGAGTTCGACTCGCTGACGACCGAGATCAAATCGTTCGACGAGCCGACCGCCGAGGAGCCGAAAGCGGCTGCCGGGGAGGTGTCGGACTGATGGCCGTCGGGTCGACGCTGTTTGCCGTCATGGTTTGGGGCTCGATCGGGGGCGTACTGGCGGCTTTCGGCTACATCTCATGGCTGCTCGTTTCGCTCCGTCGGAAAACGTAGGCAGTTGTACGGACATCCACGATTGAGACTAGTTATTCTAACATCAACGCGGCTGAGAAACTGATATCCGTTTCAAAAAGCGCCGAGAAGCCTGCTGATTTAAGTCCGTGTGTCGACGATACGTCTCCATGAGCGAGCCCCTCGAAGACGAGTTCGGACGGGAGGTGACCGGCGTCCGCATCTCGTTGACCGATCGCTGTAACTTCGACTGTGTCTACTGTCACAACGAGGGGCTCGGCGACACTCGTGGGCCGATGGAGCCAGCCGACAACGAGATTACGGCCGACGAGGTCGTTCGCTTTTTGGAAGTCGTCGAGGAGTTCGGTATCGAGAAAGTCAAATTCACCGGTGGCGAGCCGATGCTGCGGGCCGATCTCGAAGAGATCATCCGCCGGACGCCGGCATCGATGGAGGTTTCGCTGACGACCAATGGCACCTTCCTCCGTGGCCGCGCCGAGGACCTCAAAGAGGCGGGACTCGCTCGCGTCAATGTCTCCCAGGATGCGCTCGATCCCGAGCAGTTCGCCGCCGTCACGAAGTCAGGCGCGTATGAAGAGGTCCTCGACGGGGTCGAGGCCGCCCTTGCGGCCGGGTTAGCCCCCGTAAAACTAAATATGGTCGTCTTCGAGCAGACCGCGGGCTACGTCGAAGGGATGGTCGAGCACGTCGCCGCAAACGATGGCCTGCAGCTCCAGCTCATCGAGTATATGCCCGAGTTGACGGGTCGACCCGAGTGGAATATCGACATTCAGCGGGTTCACGACTGGCTGGCCGACATCGCTGATCGGGTCGAACGCCGCGAGATGCACGACCGGAAACGCTACTGGGTCTCCAGTACCGACTCCGACGCCGAAACTGGGACCGGCACCGACGACTGCGGGATGGTCGAAATCGTCGACCCCGTGGAGAACCCGACGTTTTGTGCGAACTGCCACCGCGTGCGCGTGACACATGAAGGCTATCTCAAGGGCTGTCTGAACCGGAACGACGATCTCCGGTCGATGGGCGGGATGAGCCGCCAGCAAATCCGCGAGACGTTCCGGGCGGTCGTCGACAACCGTGTCCCGTACTACGGGGAGTATCTGACCGAGGGCGACGACGGCGAGTGGGAACTCAACGAGGAGTATATCGGGGCCTGACAACCGATCTTCGGCCGGAGCCGACAGTATACACCGACTACTTATACACGAACAGTGAGAGGTACGGCTGTGAAACTGACTGTCTTCGGCGCGAGCGGATCGACGGGCCAACAGGTCGTCGAGACAGCGGTCGACCGGGGCCACACGGTGACCGCAGCCGTCCAGTCGGCGGCCCCTGCCTCGCGGTTCCCCGACTCCGTCCGGATGGTGGAAGCCGACGTCTACGAGGGCAGTGGCGTCGAGGCGGCGCTCGAAGACGCGACGGCGGTGTGTAACGTGTTGCAGCACTCGAAGCTCACGCCTCCTGACTACGTCGCTGTCGGTGGGGGCCACATTCTCGACGCGATGGGTTCGGCTGGCGTCGACCGCTATCTGACGGTCGTCCCGGCGACAGTGCGGACCGATGGCGACCGGCGTGGCATCGGCGAGACGATCACCGCCTCGGTGATCCGGATCCTCAGACCGACGGTGGCCGCGGATGCCGCCGCCCACGTTGCGGACGTAACGACTCGTGATCTCGACTGGACAGTGATCCGCGTGCTCCGAACGAGTGAGGGGCGAACGACCCGACAGTACAAAACGGGGAATATCAAACTCGGCGTCAGGAGCGTCTCCTATGGCGACGTAGCTGCCTTTCTACTCGACTGTTGTGATCGTGGGATCTACCTCCGGATGCAGCCGAAAATGCGGACGTAGATCGGTGGCCTGATCCGAGAGAGTTAGTTCTCGCTCGTCACCTGGCGGACGTCGAGCCGGTCGACGACTTCGCGGAGCGAGTCGACGACCGACTTGCGGTAGGTCCAAAACCCGGTGTACTCGCCGGGGGATTGCTCTTCGGCCAGCAGGGCGGCGTGTTGGCCCTGCTGGGCTATCCCATCGAAGATGACCCACCAGTAGTCGGCGTGTGTCTCGGCCGTCGGAGCGTACATTTCGATTCCGGTATCGGCTGGCGGCGTCCAGTCGGGATCACCGTATAGCGCGACCGTGATGTCGGATGGAAGCGCGGTATAAAACGACAGTTGGGGTTGTGCCAACGAGAGCTGTTGGAACCCCGCCGACAGCCGACCGCCGCCGACCTGTGCCGCCCGTGTTTCGATCAGCCGTGAGGCAAGGAGGAGTTGGCGTTTGTTCGAGGACCGAAACACCGTCTCGTCGAGTGCGCCGAACAGTGCCGGCTGGTCGCCGATGCCGGTTAGCTCCGACTCCCACGCATCGATATAGTCGGCGACCGTCTCGATATCGTCGACCGAGAGCGTCTCCTCACCGGTTTCGATGGCGACCGTCGACTCGGGGAACCGATCGTCGGTGGTGTACTCGATGATGACATCGTGAACGCCGACATAGTCGATGATTCGATTACAGCGATCGGTGTTTCCCTCGACGTTGTAGAACACTAGTCTCCGGCGTCGTCCTTCGATTCCCGCAAGGATCTCACCGAAGACCATACGGTCACAATCACATACACAATCATGAATATTCCGCTCGTCGGTGACCCGTCGGTTGGTTCTCATCACCGTGTCAGCCGTCGACACTCCCGGCGCGGTTCGTGATGTTTAAGTGGTGGAGTCGAGTTCCTTGGACTGTAGTACTGTAGGGGCTTCGGCCCCGAGTCCATGAGGGCGACAATACGAAACCAGCGGGTTGCGGTAGCCAAGCCTGGCCCAAGGCGCAGGGTTGCTAACTCTGTGGCGTCACTGCCTCCGGGGTTCGAATCCCCGCCGCAACGCTCGCACAACTGACAATAGCTATGAGTGCAGAAGAACCAGAAGACGGCTTGACAGAGGAGGAAGAGGAGAACCTCCGCTACTTCGTCCGGATCGGACAGACCGATCTCGACGGCACGAAGAGTGTCGAGCGCAGTCTCACAGACATGAAAGGCATCGGACAGCGGACGGCACGCATCGTGTCGGACGCTTCCGGGGTAGACCGAACGGCGACGTTCGGCCTACTCGACGAGGAAGAGATCGACGCCGTCGTCGACGTCGTCGAAAATCTCGCAGATCACCTCCCGGAGTGGATGCTCAACCGGCAACACGACTTCTACACCGGTTCGAACGACCACATCGTCGGGAACGATCTCGAGCAACAGCGCCGCCAGGACATCAACCGGATGCAGATGATCAACTCCTACAAGGGCGTTCGACACAAGCGCGGACAGAAGGTCCGCGGTCAGCGCACCAAGTCCACCGGTCGTACCGAGGGGACAATCGGTGTCAACGTCGAACGGATCAAACAGGAGCAGGCCGAAGACGCCGCCGCCGAAGAGGGTGACGACGAATGACGACCGGACAGAACACCAAACTGTACGAGACACCGAACCACCCATACCAGGGCGAGCGGATCGCCGACGAAAGCAGTCTGCTTGGCCGGTACGGGCTGGCAAACAAAGAAGAACTCTGGCGGGCGCAGTCGGAACTCCGCTCTATTCGACGCGAGGCCCGCCGACTGATCGGCGAGTCGCAGGGTGACGTTGAGATCGCCGAGGAAGCCGGCGCGGAGTTCCTGACCAAACTCCGCCGCTACGGCATTCTCGACGAGAACGACTCGATCACGGACGTGCTGTCGCTCGACGAGACCGACATCCTCGAACGACGACTCCAGACGGTCGTCTACCGCAAGGGGCTGGCTTCGACGCCGCAGCAGGCGCGTCAGTTCATCACCCACGGCCATATCACCGTCGACGGAGCCCGCGCGAAGGCTCCCTCGCGGAAGATCGAGGCCGGCGAGGAGGCACTCGTCGAGTACGACGAGCGCAGTCCGATCGCCGACGAACTCCACCCAGCACGGGCGGAGGCACAGGAGTAACCAATCATGAGTGAAACAGCAGACGACAAGTGGGGCATCGCCCACGTGTTTTCGTCGTTCAACAACACGCTCATCACGATCACCGATCTGACGGGTGCCGAAACCATCGTCAAATCATCCGGTGGGACCGTGGTGAAGCAGAACCGGGACGAGGCATCGCCGTACGCCGCCATGCAGATGGCCGAGACCGTCGCCGAGGAAGTCAAGGCAGCGGGCATCGCCGGACTCCACGTCCGCGTTCGCGGCCCCGGCGGCAACGGCAACAAATCCCCCGGCCCCGGCGCGCAGGCGACGATCCGCGCGCTGGCACGAGCCGGCATCGAGATCGGTCGGATCGAAGACGTGACGCCGATCCCGCACGACGGCACCCGAGCCCCGAAGAACAAGCGAGTTTAACGACACATGGCACAGGAATTCGACGTTGAGTTCATCGAATCCGAGGACCGTGCCGCGCGGTTCCTCGTCCGTGGACTGACACCGGCACTCGCAAACGGCTTCCGGCGAGCGATGATCGCCGACGTGCCAACGTTCTCGATCGACACCGTCCGGTTCGTCGAGAACACCTCGGTGATGTTCGACGAGATGATCGCCCTCCGACTCGGGCTCATCCCGTTGACCACGCCGCTGGACGACTTCGAGATCGGTGACACCGTCACGGTCGCACTCGATGTCGAGGGGCCGGCGACGGCCTACTCGGGGGATATCGAATCCGCCGACGCGCTGGTCGAGCCAGCCGACGCGAACGTGCCGATCATCGAGCTCAAAGAGGGCCAACGCCTCGAGTTCGAGGCCGACGCGATCCTCGATCACGGCAAGGAACACGCCAAACATCAGGGCGGTGTCTCGGTCGGTTTCCGACACCTCCAGCGCGTGAGCGTCGTCGACGACATCGGCGAGTTCGACGACCAAGAGCCGCAGATCCTTCGCGGGGTTATCGAGACCGACGACGGCGAGATCGTGCTCACCGACGAGTTCGACAACGATCTCACCAACCGCTACCCCGGCAAGGAGCTCGAAGTCGAGGACGTGCCCGGTGCCTACGTGTTCCACGTAGAGACCGACGGCTCGTTTGCGGTCGAGGAACTGGTGCTTCGCGCCGCCGAATCGCTCGGTGCCCGCGCGGACGAACTACACGACGCAGTCACAGCCTAACCCAAATTCCCACATGACCACACACTCGATCCAACCGACCGCCCGCGCTGCCGGAGAGACGCGTGTCTCGCCAGCAGTCCGGGGCGGTCGATCCCGTCTCCCGATGGCTGGGCGACGGGACGCACGTCGGCGCTCGATGACAGGGCGGCGGCGGTGGTGGATCGAAACAGGTAAAGGGTGGTGTGGGCTACAACGGAGTGCGAGCAGGGATAGCCAAGTCTGGCCAACGGCGCAGCGTTCAGGGCGCTGTCCCATAGGGGTCCGCAGGTTCAAATCCTGCTCCCTGCACTCCAATTTCTATCAGGAGAGTAATAATGAGCAGTAAGACGAATCCGAGACTCCAGAGTCTCATCGCCGAGCTGAAGACGGCCGCAGGCGAGTCCGATGCCGCAGTCTGGCAGGACGTCGCCGACCGTCTCGAAAAGCCCCGGCGCACCCACGCAGAAGTCAATCTCGGTCGCATCGAACGGTATGCCCGTGACGATGAGACCATCGTTGTCCCCGGGAAAGTCCTGGGGAGTGGTGTGCTCGAAACGAACGTCACCGTCGCCGCCGTCGACTTCTCGTCGACAGCCGAAACGAAGATCGGTCAGGTCGGCGACGCCGTGAGCCTCGAAACGGTTCTCGACGAGAACCCCAACGGAACAAACGTGCGGGTGATCCGATGAGCGCCGCCGAGTTCGAAGTCGACGTCGTCGTCGACGCCCGGGACTGTATTCTCGGTCGCGTCGCCAGCGAAGTCGCACAGAAGGTGCTGTCGGGACAGCGTGTTGCAGTGGTCAACGCCGAACACGCCGTCATCACCGGCAACAAAGAAGATACACTCGACACCTACCGCACACGCGCGGAGGTCGGCTCCGACCGGGGTCCCTACTACCCCAAGCGGCCGGACCGCATCTTCAAACGCGCGATCCGCGGGATGGTGCCGTACAAGAAGGAACACGGTCGTGAGGCCTTCGAGAACGTCCGCGTCTACGTGGGCAACCCCTACGACGACGACGGCGAGGTTCTCGACGGTACCTCACTGGACCGACTCTCGAACATCAAGTTCATCTCGCTCGGAGAGATCTCCGAGAAACTGGGAGCGAACGTCACATGGTAACCAACACATCAGGCAAAAAGAAGACGGCCGTCGCCCGCGCCACCGTGCGCGATGGTGAGGGTCGGATCCGTATCAACTCCCAGCCAGTCGAGCTGGTCGAACCGGAGATGGCACGCCTCAAGATGCTCGAACCGTTCCGCATCGCGGGCGAGGACCTCCGTGACAGCGTCGACATCGACGTGACCGTCAACGGTGGGGGTTTCAGCGGGCAGGCAGACGCCGTTCGAACGGCGCTGGCCCGTGGACTTGTCCAGCATCTTAATGATGCTGAACTGCGTGAAGCATACATGCAGTTCGACCGCTCGCTGCTGGTCAACGACGTCCGGCAGTCCGAGCCGAAAAAATGGGGCGGTCCTGGTGCCCGCGCTCGCTACCAGAAGTCCTACCGCTGAGGTGACCAAACTATGATGATCCCAGTCCGGTGTTTCACCTGTGGCAACGTCATTGGTGAACACTACGAGGAGTTCGACGAACGGTCCCAGAGTGGCGAAGATCCCGGCGAGGTCCTCGACGACCTCGGGGTCACCCGCCACTGTTGTCGGCGCATGATGGTGTCGCACACAGATCTCGTCGACGTTGTTGCCCCCTACCAATGAGAGGCCAGTACAACCGCTACGAGAAAGCCCGTATTCTCGGGGCGCGAGCGCTGCAGATCTCATACGGCGCGCCGGTCCTCGTCGAGACCGCCCAAAGCGAGCCCATCCTCATTGCGGCAGAGGAGTACGACGCGGGCGTGCTGCCGTTTACGGTCAAACGAGACTAAGACAATGACACAAATCAGCTCGATTTCACTCCGACGCGTGCTCGACTCCCGTGGCAACCCCACGGTTGAAGCGGATGTACTCACCGAATCCGGCGGCTTCGGCCGCGCGGCTGCGCCCTCGGGGGCTTCGACCGGCGAGTACGAGGCGATCGAACTCCCCCCGAACGAGGCGATCGCCAACGCGAGAGAACACGCCGTCCCCCGACTGGTCGACTCCGTCTACGCGGGCGACCAGCGCGCGGTCGACGGCGCGCTCCGGGCCGCAGACGGTACCGAGAACTTCTCGGAGATCGGCGCAAACAGCGCCGTGGCCATCTCGATGGCCGCCTCGAAGGCCGCAGCCGACGTGCTGGGGGCGCCGCTCTACCAGCACCTCGGCGGCGCGTTCCGTGGCGATAACTTCCCGATCCCGCTCGGCAACGTGATCGGCGGCGGCGAACACGCCAAGGACGCGACGGATATCCAGGAGTTCCTCGCTGCGCCAGTCGGCGCGCCGAGCGTCTCCGAGGCTGTCTTCGCTAACGCAAAGGTCCACGGCGCGGCCGGCGACATCCTCGACGAGCGAGGAATCGGCGCAGGCAAAGGCGACGAGGGTGCCTGGGCACCGCCAGTCGGCGACGCCACAGCCTTCGAGATCATGGACGAGGCCGTTTCGCGCGTCTCCGAGGAGGTCGGCTTCGAGATCAAGTTCGGTCTCGACGTGGCTGCCTCCGAGATGTTCGAAGACGGTGCCTACCAGTACAGCGACGGCGAGAAGTCGACCGACGAGCAGATCGAGTACATCGCCGGGCTCGTCGAAGAGTACGACCTCGCCTACGTCGAAGACCCGCTCGATGAGAACGACTACGAGGCGTTTGCGGAGCTGACCGAGATGGTCGGCGACCAGACGCTGATCTGTGGTGACGATCTGTTCGTGACCAACGTTTCGCGCCTCCAGGACGGCATCGACCAGGGCGCGGGCAACAGCATTCTCATCAAACCCAACCAAATCGGTTCGCTCTCCGATACCGTCGACGCGATCGAGCTGGCGGTTCGCAACGGCTACGAGACGATCATCTCCCACCGCTCGGGCGAAACCGAAGACACGACGATTGCACACCTCGCGGTCGCAACCGACGCCGGATTCATCAAAACCGGAACGGTTGCGGGCGAGCGAACCGCCAAACTCAACGAACTTATCAGAATCGCGGAAGACGCAGTATGAGCGACAACGACACCGAAACACTCGAAGAACAGGACGCAGCCGACGCAGCCGACGAGGCCGCCGTCGACGACGAGCCTGTCGAAGCCGAACCGGACGCCGAGGAGTCTGTCGACGAGACAGCCGCCGAGGACGAACCAGACACCGAGGCAGACACCGAGCCCGAGGCTGCTGACGAGGCAGCCGAAGCCGACGCTGATGCCGAGGAAGAGGAGGAAGCTTCACCGTTCGACGACGACGTGATGCCGGACGACGAGGCCGACCTCCTCATCCCTGTCGAGGACTACCTCGGCGCGGGTGTCCATATCGGGACCCAACAGAAGACCCAAGACATGGAGCGGTTTATCCACCGCGTCCGTGACGACGGTCTCTACGTCCTGGATGTGAGCCAGACCGACAGCCGCATCCGCACGGCGGCTGACTTCCTCGCGGGCTACGACCCCGAGCAGGTGCTTGTCACCTCCTCGCGGCAGTACGGTCGGTTCCCCGCCGAGAAGTTCGCCGACGCCATCGGCGCACGCGCTCGCACCGGCCGGTTCATCCCCGGCACGCTGACCAACCCGGACTACGCAGGCTACATCGAACCCGATGTGCTGGTGGTCACGGACCCGATCGGCGACGCCCAGGCGGTCAAAGAGGCGATCACGGTCGGTATTCCGGTCATCGCGATGTGTGACTCCAATAACCAAGTGAGCAACGTCGACCTCGTCATCCCGACGAACAACAAGGGCCGACGGGCACTGTCGGTCGTCTACTGGCTACTCGCCAACGAGACGCTCGACCGCCGCAACGCTGGCACCGTCTACGCGCTCGAAGACTTCGAAGACGAGCTGTAGACGCGACCCGCCGTTTCTTATTTATTAGCTATCCTCTGAGCGGAGCTTCCGGACCACCAGCACAGGTCCGGCGGTAGAGCCGGCCAGCCGGTCGGCCACGTCGCCGAAGATGTGGTCGACGAGCGAGGGCTTCCGCTCGCCGATAATCACGAACTCGCTATCCTCGGCCGCGGTCGTGATCGCCCGGAGCGGTGATCGTGTCACCCGGAGTTGGGTGGCGATACGATCGCGGTCGACATCGGCGGCCGCCAACTGCTCTGTGGCGGCCGACAACAGCTCCTCGCCCGTCTCTCGATCCGCCTCGCGGCGCGCGGCGTGGAATAATAAGACCTCGCTGTCGGTGCCGTCGACGACTTCGGCGGTCGTCGTCGTGAGCTGGTCGAGATTCACCGGGCCGCGGATCGGGACAAGAACGCGCTCGATGACCGGTGCGGGATTCACCAGCAAGATCGCCGTTGTTTCTTCCTCGATGGCGATTCGTTCGATGGTATCCTGGACATCATGCGTAAACACAGTACGAGTGGCGACGCCCTCGGCATCGGGCTCGAACAGCGAGGCGTATGCCGACAGCGTCCGGCGGAGCCGCTCGCCGTACTGGTCGCGGGCCTGTTCGAGTGCGGTCTGGTCGGGCACCTCGTGGTAGCCGAGCAGCACGACCTCGACGCTCGACAACAGGTCGAGGACGGCTTCCGAGAGCGACTCGCCTTGGATGGCGGCCACGGGAACCAGAACGGCGGTCGACTCTCCCATACCACTGGGCTACGGTCGCCAGCCACAAGAAGCGTCTCACAAGCCGGAATTCCGTAGAGTCGTCCGAACCGTTCGGCGTGAGCGACAGGACCAGACGGCTAGCAATCAATCTTCGTCGGGGCGGTCGGTGCGAACGACCAACACCGGCGAGGCCGAGGCCTCGGCGATCCGGTCGGCCGCATCGCCGAAGATGATATCGACGACCGAAGGCTCCTTTTCGCCGATGACGACCAGCCCGGTATCGGTCGCCGCGTCGCTGATCGCCCGGATCGGCGCGTCGCTGACGATCAGTTGCCGGGTGATTCGGTCGGGGTCGACGCCACCGGCTTCCAGTTGGGCGGCGGCAGTCGACAGGAGTTCGTCACCGTCGGCTCGTTGTTCCTCGCTCGGAGCCGCGTGAAACAGCACGATCTCGGGATCGCCGCCGAGGGCTGCGGTTATCGTGAGGATCGGATCGAGGTTCACTGGCCCACGGATCGGCACGAGAACCCGGTCGATAGCTGGCGCCGGATTGGTCACGAGGATCGCACCGATGTCTTGCTCAATAGCGATCCGTTTGAAGGTCTCCGGGGCGTCGTGTGTGAACACCGTCCGTGGTGTGACCGTGCCGCCGTGAGACTCGAACAGGTCGACGTACTCGTCGAGTTTGCGCTGCATCTGCTCGTTGAACTGGTCGTGGGCCTGCTCGGTCGCCGTCTGGTCGGGGATCTCGTGGTAGCCCAGCAGCGTCACCTCGACGTTCGACAACAGGTCGACGAGGGATTCCGACATGGCCTCGCCCTGCAGGACCGCGACCGGCACCAACACGCTTGTCGCGTTACTCATTCATCTCACCTCCCTTGAGCCGTACATCACGGGCATACAAGAAGTACCACCCCGCCGCGCCGACCATGACGAACAGCCCGACGACCTGTGAGGTCGGCTGCATGAATGCGATCATCCCGATGCTGGCCGCGCCGCCGACCGCCGGGACGACCGGATACCCCGGCGTCCGAAACGTCGGCTTGTACCAGTCGGGCGACTTTCGACGGAGGACGATCAGCGTCACACAGATGAGTCCGTACATAATGAGGTGGAGGAACGAGGCGACCTCGGCCAGCAGTTCGGTCTGGCCGGTGCCGACGAGCAGCACTGTGGGGCCGCCGACGAGCGCGAGCGCGAGGTGTGGCGTCCCGTATCGGAGGTTCACCCGACTGACTTCTTTGGGGACGAGTGCATCCCGGCTGACGGCGTAGAGCGCGCGCGAGGCACTCAGGATCGAGGCGTTGGCCGACGAGACGGTGGCGAACAGCCCCGCAATCAGGATGGCAATCGCCCCCGGCAGACCGAGATACGAGCGGGCGACCTCGACGATGGCGGTCTCGCCCATCTCGCCGAGTTCCTGACTCGGGAAGGCGCTGGTCGCAACGAAGATCGTCACCACGTAGAGCACGCCGACGACGATCACCGACCCCACCATCGCCAGCGGCAGGTTCCGGCTGGGATCTTTCATTTCTCCAGCCACGGTTGCGATTTGGGCGAATCCCAAATAGGATGTAAAGACGAGCGCGGCCGTCGACAGCACGGGCCCGAGGCCGAATGGGGCGAACGTCTCGGGCGTCGACTCGTTGCCAAGGAAGCCGAGGGCGTCGACGATGCCGACCGTGAGAAAGACCGCCAGAATACCGAGCAGCAGGCTGACAATCGCGTTCTGGAGTTTGGTCGTGTTCTCGGTCCCGCCGACGCTCAGCGCCGTCAGGGCGATTCCACACAGAACGCCTAGCCCGGCAACGAGGCTGAGCGGGCCGAGATCCGGGGGTCGTGGGAGACCGATCTCGACGAAGACGGCCAGCGCGTACTCGCCGAAGCCGACCAGATAGAAGGCGGTCGCAAAGACGAGCCCGAGCCAGAGGCTGAGGCCGACGACTGCGCCGAACAGCGACCCCATTCCGCGGGAGATGAAGTAGTAGCCGCCGCCGCTTTTCGGCATCGCGGTCGCTAGCTCGGCAGTCGGCAGGGCGACAAGCAGCGCGACGACCGCGCCAATCCCGAAAGAGGCTGCCGCGGCCGGTCCGGCGCTGCCTGCCGCCAGCCCCGGAAAGACGAAGATCCCCGCGCCGATCATCGTCCCGATGCCGATGGTGAGCCCGCCGCTGAGGCCGATGGTGCGTTCGAGCTCCGAGCCCTCCTCGGTGACGGTGGTCTCGTCGGTCGTCTCGCCGATGTCGACGGCCGGATCTGCGTGGGAGTCGGCCTGTGGCGCTTCGGACGCGGTTGGTTGGTCGTCGCTCATCGGTACACAAGCGGCGGCTGCCGGTGGGTACTGGAGGTGAGGACTCTCTCACAGTCGACGCTGCTCATTATGATGGCTGTCGTCAGCGTTACTTGTTAAGTATTTGGCCACCGCTCGGTTAGCAGTCCGCCGTCGGCATACCTTTGACACTCGGAGTGGCGAACAATCATACATCCTGACTGCTAACGCCAGGTATGGACGGCCCGCAGCTGCCGGGAGCCACAGTCGACGCCGAGGATCGCATTATCCTCCACGTCGACATGGACTGCTTTTATGCCTCCTGTGAGCGGCTACGCGAGCCCGAGTTAGAAGGCGAACCGCTCGTCGTCGGCATGGGCTACGAGCCGGGCGAGGGCCACGGCGCAGTCGCCACCGCCAGCTACGAGGCCCGCGAGCACGGCGTCGAAAGCGCCCAAGCGATCGGGCAGGCCCTCGATGCGCTCCCGCGAGCCGAGGACGCTCCCGACGATCACGACGGCCCTGTGGGCTACTACCGGCCGGTCGACCTCGATTTTTATAAAAAGATCGCGGCCGATGTCAAAGAAATCCTCCACGACCACGCCGACACCGTCCGGGAGGTGAGCATCGACGAGGCATATCTCGACGTGACCGACCAGACCAGTTGGGACCTCGTGGATGGCGGCGACCGCACGATTGCAGAGGGGTACGGTCGACACATCAAACAGCAGATCAGCCGCACAGTCGGCGTGCCCGCGAGCGTGGGTGTCGCGCCGAATATGTCGACCGCGAAGATCGCCAGCGATTTCGACAAACCGGACGGCCTCACGGTCGTCCCGCCCGAGGAGGTCGCAGCGTTTCTCGATCCACTACCGGTCGCCGAGATCCACGGCGTCGGTCCGGTGACCGCTCGCGAGCTCCAGGAGCTGGGAATCGAAACCGCCGGTGAGTTGGGGGCGGCCGACGTGTCGACGCTCGAAGATCGCTTCGGCCAGCGCGGCCGCGAACTCCACGCCCGTGCCCGCGGCGAGGACGACCGTGAGGTGACGCCGACCGGCAAACCCAAGAGCCTCTCGCGGGAGTCGGCCTTTACCGAGGCGACCGACGAGATGGCCGCCAAACGCGAGCGGGTAAGCGCGCTGGCGACCGACGTGGCGGCCCGCGCCCAGAGTCGGGGGGCGATGTACCGCACTATCAGCATCAAGGTTGTCACGCCGCCGTTCGATGTGAACACGCGAGCCTCCTCGCTGTCGGGACCGGTCGACGACCCCGAGCTGGTCGAGTCGGTCGCGCTCGATCTTTTAGCGGAGTTCGCCGATGACCGCGTCCGGAAACTCGGTGTGCGGGTATCGAACCTCGATTTCCACGGCCAGGATCAGGCCCGGCTGGATGGCTTCGAGTCGACTGGTGAAGATGGCGGCGGTCGGGAGCAATCGGTCGAGACGATCGAGTCGGTCGAGATGGCCGAGAGCACTGGCGGGCAGATTACCGACTGGCTCGAAGACGGCAAACCCGAGCCGACTGGCTCGAATACGGAATCGGACGCCGAGTCGACCGCAGACGCTACCACGGCGCGCGAGGGGCAGTCGTCGCTCGGCGAGTTTGAGTAGTCGGGTAAACCGTTTTATCAGTCGACCGATTCATGGAACTGTGAAACGATTCGTCGGCCTGCTCTCGGTGGGTGGGGCCGTACTGCTGGCGGCTGCCGGAGCGATCGTTTCGACTGCCGAGCCCACGCTCGGGCCGTCGACGATCGGTGGGTTTCCGACGCTGGAGGTATTTACCAAGAGCCTGTTCGCCGCGGCGGTCGTCGTCGGCTTGTGGGGACTCCACACGGTCGTGTTGGGCGTGCTGCTGCGGACCGCAACCAAGCGACGGGCTCACGATATCCGGAATGTGCTCCGGCTCGTCTTCGGTGCGGTGGGAATCGTCGCCCTGCTTGGCGTGCTGACCGACCAGTGGGTCGGCGTCCTACTCTCGCTCGGTGTCGTCGGGTTTGCGATCACCTTCGCGCTTCAACAACCCCTGCTGTCACTGTTGGGCTGGTTTTATATAATGACCAAACGCCCCTACAGCGTCGGCGACCGCGTTCGGATCGGCGAAACCAAAGGTGACGTGATCGAGGTCGACTTCCTCGTGACGACGATCTGGGAGGTCGGCGGCGAACTGGTCTCGACGAACCAACCCTCGGGCCGCGTCGTGACGGTTCCCAACAGCATGGTACTGGCTTCGGAGATCACCAACTTCGGCGGCGGTGGCTCCGAGTACGTCTGGAACGAACTCTCGATCCAGGTCTCCTACGAGACGGACCTCGACGTGGCCTCGTCGGTGATGATCCAGGAGGCCGAAGCCGTCATCGGCGAGGAGATGGTCGACCGCATCGCCGACTTCCGCGAGCGACTTGCCGAGACCCCGGTCGAACTCGAAGTCACCGACCGGCCGACGGTCAATATCGTTCAGGCCGAGTCGTGGGTTGAACTCCGACTCCGGTACGTGGTCCATCCACGGCGCGGCACCCGCGTCAGAAACGAACTCTACGAGCGCATCCTGGAGCGATTCAATGAGAATCCGACCGTGACGAGTTTTCCAGTTAGTCGGAACCGATAACACGCTCTGGACTCGCTGCTGTGGCTGATTTCTAATCTTTCGAGACTGTTTCTAGTTCCAATTTAGAATAACTTTGAATATCTTCTCGGCGGGAGTTGGCAAGCAGTGCAAGAGTACGCCGCGTTGGTGCCACGAACTCGTCGGGAGCTCTACGAACTGATCGATATCTACTGGCTACAGATCCTGTTCGTCGGCTCGGCACTGCTGGTGACGATGTCGACCGCGTTCATGTTCTCACAGGACCCCTTTTACGTGAACAAGGATTCGGCGCTGTTCCAGCATGCCGGCTGGTCGATCCTCAACGGTGCCGATCTCTACGTCGACATCTGGGACCTCAAACCGCCGCTGATCTACTTCGTGACGGTGGTGCTGGCAGCCCTCTCGTTCGGCAACATGGCGGTACTACACGTCCTCAGCGTGATCGTCGCCGTCGGTACCATCGTCGCCGGGATCACGCTGGTCGGCGTGCTGACCCACCGGCTGACGAACGACGGATTCGCCAGCGTTATCGCCGGTCTGACGATGTTCATCCTGACCTCGGTGTACTCGTTTCCGTACGCCGGGATCAGACCGAAATATCTCGTCTTTCTCTGTGGCGTCGGGGCGCTATTGTTGGCGGTCGACGACCGACCGTTTCTCGCGGGTGTGGCGGGCGCGGCAGCAGCCGGTTTCTGGCAGCTCGGCGCGCCAATCGCGCTGCTCGTCGTCGGAATGAGTCTCCAACGCAACGGCTGGGACGGCATGTGGCGGGCGATCGGCGGCGGGCTCACCATGACGGTGCTGACCGTCGCTCCGTTCGTACTGCAGGGCCATACGACTGCCCTGTTCGTTGAGGCCGTCCTGGCTCCGATCTACGGCGTCGAGAACTACACCGTGGTCGGCCGCCTGCTCACGTTCGTGGTCCAGATCGGTTACGGCGTGTTGATCGTTCCGTTTGCGGTCTACGGTTGGGGCCAGGCCATCGTCGACGACTACACCGAGTACTGGTGGGTGGCTGCCGGCGGCGTGATCTACAGCTATCAACTGTTTTTGGAGTTCCAGGGTGCGATCGAACTTATCCTGTTTTTCGTCTTCCTCGCGTTGGGTGTCGGGCTGCTCGTTGCCTACGGCTCGACGCCCTCCCGCCAGTCGGTGGTCGCCGGCTGTGTCGTCCTGTTGGTCGTGACAAGCGGCTACTGGAACCTCGCGTGGGTCGTCTCGGATTCCCCCGACCCACCGCTTCAGAACGCGGTCGAAGACGAACACGACCGATGGGAGGTACCGAAGTACGACTCGCTACCCGAGGACCCCGAAGGGTGGCCGTCGATGGAGACCATCTACTGGGACAAACTCCAACCGGAGTACTGCCACTACCGGTTGGGACTCAAACAGCAGTACTTCGAGCAGGAGACCGGCGGCACTCTTTATAAATCGACCTGTGGTCAGTGGCCCTTCGAAGAGCCACCTGTACAGTGGCTCGGGAGTCGTCTACTCCCGTTCTAACAAATTGCGTCTCTGTTTTTGATTCGAACAGGTTTTTATTACAAATCCCCCGTCAGAATTAATACCCAGAATCACGTCAAACGTGTAAATGAGTCGTCATTATTCAGGGTTTCTGAAACAAAAGTCGTGGAGATACTTCACAGCACATCATGAGTGAGTCTCTGGGCGTTGTCATTCCTGCGTACGAACCGGACATCGAGGCACTCGTGGCGTATATCCACGATATTCGCGCGGTGCTCGATCCGTCGAAGATTCGTGTCGAGATCGACGCCCCAACCGACGCGGTACGCTCTCGGATCGCACCGGTCGTCGATGAGCTCAACGCCGTCTCCCAACGGCGCGGCAAGGGCGGCGCGGTCATGGACGGCTTCGACGGGCTCTCGACGGACATCCTCGCGTTCGCCGACGCCGACGGCTCGGTGCCTGCTTCGTCGCTGGCCACTATCGTCGGCCACGTCCGCGGAGAGACCGCTGACGTGAGTATCGGCTCCCGCCGCCATCCCGACTCAAAGATCGTCGACCACCAGACGGTCGCCAGACGGTTTCTCGGGGACGCCTTCGCTTTCGCCGCACGGCAACTGCTCCCGACGAAGTGTTACGACTACCAGTGCGGCGCGAAGGCCCTGCGGGCCGAGGCCTGGGACGAAATCGGCCACCACTGCTACGAGTCGGGGTTCGCCTGGGACCTCGAATTCCTCTCAGTAGCGGGCTCACTCGGCTACGAGATCAGGGAAGTCCCCGTCGAGTGGGAGGACCACCCCGAGACGACCGTCGACCCGGTATGGACCACGATCGAACTCGGGCGGGCGCTGTTGGATGTCCGACGGCGGGCCGACGCCATCGCGGGCAGCCCCCGGTATCGGGACATCCAGCCGACCCCCCGCTCGAAGCTCGCCTACTCCGGGAACAATGGCGACTGAGTCACCGTTGTCGGCGCTGACCCACCGCACTCGGATCGGCAAATTCGTCTCGGTCGGCGCGCTCGGGGCGATGATCGAGACCGCTATTGTCGCGCTGTTGACCACGACCGCCGGATTTGGACCGCTGGCCGCAAAGGCCGTCGGTGCGGAGGTCTCGATCTCGACGATGTTCGTCGTCAACGACCAGTGGACCTTCTCCGACAACGGCAAACTCGGACTGGGTGCGTTCGGCCGCCGGTGGGGGAAATCCCACCTCGTTCGGGCGGTCGGGCTCGGCGTCGGCTTCACCGTCCTCTTCGTGCTAACGAGCGTCGTTCAGTTCTCGCTGCCGGTGGCTGGCCTGGAACTCTGGCCGACGGTCGCGAACGTGATCGGGATCGGCGTCGGAATGGTGTTCAACTACGTCGCCGAGAGCCTGTTTACCTGGCGCGTCGACTGACCGTCACATCGAAACGGAAAAACAGCCACACGCCCGAAAAGCGGTAATGGAACAGGGCGTTATTCGGCTCGACGATCTCGATGGCGCGTTCGATCTGCAGTCGACGGTCGAAAGCGGCCAGAGCTATCTCTGGGACCGCCCCGACGGCGAGATGTACACCACGACTGCAGCCTACGGCGGGTCGGCGTGGTACGAGACAGTCGTCCCACCGATTCCCGGCGTCTCTGACGAGCAAGCCGTCGTTAGGGTCCAACAGGTTGACCGCGAGATCCAGTGGGAGTCGACGACCGATGCGGTGCCGATCCTCACACACCTCCTCCGACTGGACGACGATCTGACGGCAATCGAGGCCGCCACCCCGGCCGATCCGCTGCTCGATCGCGCCTTCGAGCAGTATTCGGGGATGCGGCTGGTGCGCGATCCGGCGTTTCCCTGTCTGATTTCGTTTATTTGCTCGGCCCAGATGCGCGTCTCGCGGATTCACGGGATGCAGCGTCGACTGGCCCGTGAGTACGGCGATGAGATCGAGTTCGACGGCCGAACCTACCACGCCTTTCCAACCCCTGCCCAGCTGGCCGTTCGAACCGAAGACGAGCTGCGGGAGCAGAGCTTGGGCTACCGTGCGCCCTACGTCCAGCGAACTGCCGAGATGGTTGCGGAGGGCGAGGTCGCCCCACGCGACGCGCTCGACTTCGAGTACGAGGACGCTCGCGACCACCTCACCCAGTTCATGGGCGTCGGCAACAAGGTCGCCGACTGCGTTCTGCTTTTTTCGCTGGGATTCACCCAGCCGGTGCCGCTTGATACCTGGATACAGACCGCGATCGCCGACTACTATCCCGACTGCGATCAGGGCGGGTATGTGTCGACCTCACGAGCCATCCGCGAGCAGTTCGGTGGGCGGTATGCGGGCTATGCTCAGACCTACGTCTTTCACTATCTCCGGAACGGCGGAAACTGACAGACGGCATCCGGGTGACACTCCTTTTTTCGAGAATGTAGGCGAAGTTTCATACGCGCTGCGAGCCTATCTAGCCCATGGACTGCCGAGTCGTCGTCGAGGCTGCGGTGCCCGTGTACGATGTCGAGACAGTGGACGAGGCCGTCCGAATCGCCATCTCGAAGACGGGAGAGATGCTGAACCCGGATCTCAACTACGTCGAAATCGAGATGGGGACCCGAACCTCGCCCTCTGGAGAGGAGCTGCCGCCTGCCTTCATCGCAGCCGACGAAGCACTGGTCGCCCTCGAACTCGAACTGATCGTCTTCAACGTCGAACAGGAAGAACACGCTAGTCGGATTGCCCGAAAGGAGATCGGCCAGCAGTTGCACAATATCCCCCTGAAGGTGTTGTCGACCGAAATCATGCCTGACGAGGACGACGCCGACGAGTGATCCCGCCGTAAGACGCTTTCCAAGAGCGGCCGCGTACGGCCGGGGATGCTGGTGCTTTTTATAAATCACGTCGCTACGTAGTAGGCATGGAGACGCACATCGTTCCGGTCGGTTTCGATTACGACCGCCTTATTGCGCCGCTCATCCGCGATCAGTTCGATGTGGATCACGTCATCTTGCTGGAAGGCGCGGTCGGCAGCGAGGCCAACGTCGAGTACTCCCGTCGACTCGCAACCAAACTCGAAACGGATTTCCAGAACCTGCTGGGAGCCGAAACCGAACGCATCCGCCTTGAGGATGTCTACGACTACGACACCGCCTTCGAGGGTGCGTTCGAACTGATAAACGAACAGCTCGATAGCGGCGCGGAGGTGTGGGTCAACGTCTGCTCGATGCCCCGTCCCGTGAGCTTCGCGTTTGCGACCGCGGCCCACTCGGTGATGGTCGAACGCCAAGAGGACCGCGATCGGATCCACACCTACTACACCGCCCCCGAGAAGTACCTCGAAACTGAACTCGCCGAGGAACTCCGGGCCGAACACGACCTGCTGTCGGACCTGCTCGAAGCGGGCGAACTCGACCGCGACCGCATGGAGACCCGACTCGATAGCATCACCGAACTGCTGGCGGAGTTCGACGAACGCGGCGTCACTATCGGCGCAAAGGAGATCGGCGGCAGTCACATCGTCGAACTGCCCGTGGCCTCCTTTTCGAGCGTCAAACCGTTCGAGGAGCTCGTCCTCTTCACGCTTGGTGAACACGGGGAGTTCGAATCCGTCAGCGAGTTGGCCTCGACGCTGGCCCGTGATCTCAACGAGGAGTACACCGACAGTTTCCGCTCGAAGGTTATCTACAACGTCGACCGGCTCGGCCCCGGCGGCAAGGGGTATATCGAACAGGAAGAGGTCGGCAAATCCTACCGGACAAAACTTTCCCGGATTGGCGAACTCTGGGTTCGCTCACACGCCGACAAGAACCGGGAGTAGCCTCAGTTCGACGAGCGGTCGATCGCTTTGAACGTCGCCTCGAAGTCGTCGAGTTCGCTCATCAACGATTCGGCATCCCTTCGCATACCCTCGGTCGTTTCTTTGAGCCGTTGATACTCCGTGGAGCCCTCGAGTTCCTCCTGGCTCATCTCGCTCTCCAGGACCGTGAGTTTCGACGTGGCCCGGAACAGCTCGCTCACCGTCTCATCGTACTGTTTGGCCGTGAGCTGCTGTTCGATCGCCTCGACGAGCGTCTCCTTGTTGACCGGCTTACAGAGGTAGTCGTCGAACGGCATCTCGATGATATCGAACTCCGGATCGATCGCCGTCACCATGATCACCCGGCAGTCGTAGCCGTCGGCCCGAATCTGCTCTAAGACCTCATTGCCTGACAATCCCGGCATTCGGCGATCAAGGAGGACGACGTCGACCGCCTCGTCGACCGTCTCGATGGCCTCCTGGCCACCGTACACCGTGCGAACCGCATACTGGTCCTGCAACTGGAGCGTATATATGTCGGCGATATCCTCCTCATCGTCGACGATGAGCACTGTCGGCGTCCCGGGTTCGTGGTCGGACATAACTAGTAGCTATTGTTTGAGTAAATTGAACTACTCGGATGAAACAATTTCGGTCGGTAGTTAAAAATCCGTTGTGGCAGCGTAACCGTCGACGGTAACACAGCTACGTTACAGCATGGTACCAAGGAGCAGGTTCCCGAATCCGAGGACGAACGCCGCGATCAGCAGTAGTGTCGTCACCACGACTACCGGTGAGAGCTCCGTCTCTC